>Ga0163108_10002448_pt1 | contig 13455 bp, 9 predicted proteins | sample Fk1155metaG_FD_109644 | JGI IMG/M metagenome (GOLD analysis project Ga0163108, IMG submission 109644) | Marine microbial communities from the Central Pacific Ocean - Fk160115 155m metaG | ecosystem: Environmental > Aquatic > Marine > Oceanic > Photic zone | place: The Central Pacific Ocean...
AGGAACATCATCAATAATATTCTTGTCTTCATCTTCATTTCTCCTTGCTCAGGCTTTTGACATATTCCATCAGCATTTTGCGTTCATCTGCCGTGGTCACTAACGGTGGCATTGCTACAAGGGCATCTTTTGTCTTCTTAGCCACGGATTTCTCAACAGACTCAAGAAAGTAAGTTTCATCCATTAAAACTTTTTCATATTTTCCACTCGCCTCAAACACGGACGGTGTTGATGGATCTCCATCGATTTCCACCTCACGTTCCTTGCCCCAGAAATCGCCCATGAACGACGGAGCCTTGAACGCCAAGCCGGCTGGAGCAGGCACGTCGGGATCAGTTTGGTGACAGGTGTGGCAGGCCTTTGCAACAAACAACTCGTAACCCGGATCCGGCGCCCGGCTGAGGAGCAACTCGCGGAAGCCGGTTGCATTATTCTCCATCCTTGTCGCGACCTGCGCCAAGGCCAAATCCAGCGGCACCCGAAAGCGCGTCTTCCCATTGTCCAAGGCGGCAAATGTTGTCAGTACTTTTTCAGACTTGGCATCGGTTGACTCGCGAACCTTTGCCCGGGTGCCGGAGCGCTTGGCGGCAATGGATTGAGCGCGCACCGCAGAGGTACCCGAAAGCATCCCCCAAAACGCCAAGCTGACACACATCGCGATCACCAGGACCTCGTATATCTGCCAGCCGCCTTTTTCGTTGGGGTTTGGGTCGCTCATGGTCAGTGGGAATGGGCCTGGTTCTTCAACACTTCGCCCATGCGCGGATCCTTCTGCGGGAAGGGCGCATGCTTGCGGAAATTATACAGGAAAATCAGCGTGAGACCGCCGCCAATAAACAGCACGGCGGCAATGTCCGAGAGGTGGAGTGTCGGGCCGTCCTTGTGGATGAGCGGCATGATGTTGAACACCATGTCCGTGTAATGCATCAGCCATACCCAGCCGATGACGGGGATCATGATGCCCAGGCTGAGCTTGGCGTCGATACGCAATAGCGTAAGGAACGGAACCACAAAGTGACCCAGGATAATCACCCAGCACACGTAAGCCCAGGTGCCCTGCTCCCGCTTGACGTACCAGAAGGTTTCCTCAGGCATTGCGGCGTTCCACTGCAGGAAATATTGGCTGAAGTGGATGTACGCATAAAACACCGTGAATGCGAACAGCCATTGGGCGATGCAGTGCAGCTGCTCCCGGGCAATGATGGGGATGGTGTTGGTCTTTTTCATCACCAGCGCTATCGCATAGGTGGTGCCAAGCGTCACCCACACGCTGGCGGCAAAGTAGTACACACCATACATCGTGCTAAACCACTGGTGCTCCTGTGATTTCACCCAGAAAATCGCGCCCGCAGTCAGGGTAAAGGCGAAGACAAAAATGCCGGAGGCCGCCCAGCGGCGCATGTAAATGGTGCACTCAGCCTCGCCGGTTTCATCCTGCTTGAGCGACCATCCACGAAGCTTGTGCGACCACAGACCCCAGATGGCAAAGAGCGCCACGCTGACGATGAACCAAGTGGATTCATTGAACATTCCTGACTTGATATCCAAAGAATGGCTATCGCCCGGCTTCATAGACATCCAGGGATAAAGCTCCTTGGACATACGCCAGATGGGGATGAAGAACAGCGCCATCCATGGCAGAAGACAGGCCAATTGCTCCGACACCCGCCGGATGGGCACTGACCACCACGCGTCAAAAAGGTGATGGATAAGCACCATGAAAAGCCCGCCCAAGGCGATGCTTAAAAAGAACATGAACGCCACCAAGTACGAATGAGAAAACTGCGGTGCCTTATCAACACTGTAGCCGATGATGCAACCCAAAAGCCCTACAAAGGTGACCATCAGCGGAACCTTCTCCCACGGCACCCGGCTCCAGAAGCTCTCTTGAGCTTCAACACCAGTGGTTGTGGTTGCGGCCTTGGTACTCATGTTATTTATCGTCAGACAAAGAATCCGGGGTCTTCCCGTAGATTGTACTCAGTTCCCCGTTATCGACCAATCGACTGTATTGCAGCGCGCGCACATAGGCCACCACAGCCCAACGGTCAGCAAGATCCATCTCGACCTTGAATCCCTTCATCAGGCCCTTCCCTTCCTTGCTGCCGTAGGTAATGGTGCGGAAGAGCTGGCCATCAGGCATTTTTACTATGTTACCGCCATGCAGATTGGCCGCGGCCAACCCAACCCCGAGCGTGCTCACCACCCCCTGGCCATCGCCCGCCTGCCCATGACAGATGGCGCAGGTGATGTTATAGCGTTCGCGCCCGCGGGCCAGCACGGCAGCATCCACCTTGATGGGAATCTGGGCCAAATAGTTCGTGCCATCCTTATCAACCCTGCCTCCGGTGTTGGCCTCATGATCCTCAAAAGGGTAAACCTTTGAGTCATCGGCAAGCACCAGGGGTTTGCTGCGCGCCACGGTGCCCTCCACCAACGGCTGCGAGCTGATGCCGTTCGCAAAAAATGTGTTTGGCTCCATCGGACGCAGCTTGGGCTGTCGGTCCATGTCCGGAAACACCTCCAGAGGCGGCTTGCGAGAGAGACCGCCACGCAGGCCGAATAGACCAATGACCAGCAGCACCAGCGCAACAAATCCGACTATGAAATACCGTACCACGCTATTCCTTTATAATTTCCACATGACTGGCCCCGGTGCTCTCAAGCAACTTACGCGCCTTGGCCTCCTTGTAATCAGGATCCGCACACTCAATAACCACGAAAAACTTGTCGTGCGTGACCTTGGCGAACCGCTTGTTCTTCAACAGTGGATGATGATGCCGCGGCAGCCTGTTCAATATCAGCATCCCGAACAGCGAACCAAAGGCCCCCAACAGGATGGTCATCTCATAGGCAACCGGGAAGGCGAAGAACCCACTAAAGAGCGGCTTGCCGGCAATCACGATGTCGTAGTCATACGAGTTCATGAACCAAATCATCAGGTTGCCCGCGGTGTAGCCAAAAAGCCCACCAAGAAAGGTGAACCAACCCACCGGAGAATTTTTCATGCCCATGGCATGATCCATACCGTGGATGGGGAAAGGCGTGTGCACATCCCACCTGGAATAGCCTGCATCGCGCACTTTCTCAGCGGCCTTCATGGTGGCTGCTGGCGTGTCAAACTGCGCCATGATGCCGTAGGATTCACTCATATATCAGTGCGTCCCTCCTTCATCCTTTGCGCCTCCCAGTTTATCATGCGGGTCTGCCTGCGGCGTGACGCCCTTCACCTCACTAATGGCCACCAGCGGCAGGAACCGGATAAACAGCAGGAAGAGCGTCATGAAAAAGCCCATTGTGCCAACATACGTCAAGATATCGACCCACGTCGGACTGTAGTAACCCCAGTTTGAAGGCATAAAGTCACGATGCAATGAGGTGACCACGATGACAAACCGCTCAAACCACATGCCGATATTGACAAATATGGAGAGGATAAAGACCACCACCATATTGGTGCGAATCTTCTTGAACCAGAAAAGCTGCGGCGTGAGTACGTTACAGCTTACCATGATCCAGTATGCCCAAGCATAGGGTCCAAAGGCGCGGTTCTTAAACGCATACAGCTCGTAGGGGCTACCACCATACCAAGCAATGAAAAACTCCATGCCGTACGCATAACCGACGATGGAACCGGTCGCCAAAGTCACCTTGCACATCAATTCAATATGGCGAACGGTGATGATCTCCTCCATTTTGCACAATTTGCGCATCGGTATCAGAATCGTAAGCACCATGCCAAAACCGCTGAAGACTGCGCCCGCGACAAAGTACGGCGGGAAAATCGTCGTGTGCCAACCGGGCAGCTGCGACACGGCAAAGTCGAACGAAACGATCGAGTGCACCGAGAGAACCAGCGGCGTGGAGAGACCCGCCAAGAGCAGATAGGCCTTTTCATAGTTGCTCCAGTGACGGTTGCTGCCTGTCCAGCCCAGCGCAAAAAAGCCATAGAGGAGCTGCTTGACCTTGTTGATTAACTTGGCAAAGGGCTCCTTGATTTTTTCCGCCTGCAGCCGGAGCCGATCACGCATGGTTCCCAAGTCAGGGATAAGCCCCATGTACCAGAAGAGCAGTGACACGGTGAAATAGGTCGAGACCGCAAACACGTCCCACAAGAGCGGCGATCGAAACTGCGGCCAGATATCATTCGCGTTGGGAATCGGCAGCGGATACCACACAAACCAGATGCGGCCCACGTGAATGGCCGGAAAAATGCCCGCGCACATCACCGCGAAAATAGTCATGGCCTCAGCCGCGCGGTTGATTGAGGTGCGCCATTTCTGTCGCAGCAAGAACAGGATGGCTGAGATGAGTGTGCCGGCGTGGCCAATGCCGATCCACCAGACGAAGTTGACAATGGCCCAACCCCACATCACCGGCTGGTTCAATCCCCAAACGCCCACACCGGTGACGATCAGGTAACCAATCATCGAGAAACACATCCCCGCGGTGAGGAAACTAATCACGAACGCTATCCACCACCAACGCGGCGTCTTCCCCTCAATGACCGCCGCAATCTGGTCTGAGATCCAGCCGGGCGCACGCTTGTTCGCCACCAATGGCTCGCGCTCCAACTCCTTGGGCGTCTCGACCAGATAAACCGGTTTTTTTGCGGCGCTACCCATCAGTGATTCTCTTTGGATTCCCCTTTGTGGGAATCCTCCTTGTGGTCGTCATGACCGTTTTCGTCGTGATGGTCGCCACCATGGGCGACAGCGTCGTATTCCTGCGCGCTTAGCGGTTTGTGATAGTAACCCTCAAACGGGCCAGGTACCTCCAAATTGGGATTGCGCACTTGCGCCAAGTAGGTCGTGTGCGGACGGGCATCCAGGAAACCAAGGACGGTATAGTCACGTTCCTGCTCCTTCAATATTGACACCTCACTCTTCGGATCAGCCTGATTACCAAACACGATCGCTTCAGCGGAACACACCTGCTGGCAAGCCGTCTTGATTTTACCATCGGCGACCATGGTGCTCACGGCAATATCCTCATCCCCACCCGCCAAGGCATCCTTATACTCACGACTGGCCTCGCGCTTGCGGGCAATCTTCGCCTCCTCAATACGCTGCACACAATAGGTGCATTTCTCCATCACACCGCGCATGCGCACGGTGACCTCAGGATTCTTGGCCATCTTGACTAAATCCCAACCCGTCGGGTCGTTTTCCTCATTGCTTGCCAACGGGCCCTTGTACAAGGCGTTGAGTGGCCGCTTGTTGTAGTCAAAGTAATTGAAACGACGCACTTTCCATGCACAGTTGTTTGAACAGTACCGCGTGCCAATACAGCGGTTGTAGACCATCACGTTGAGGCCCTCATCATCGTGTGCCGTGGCATTCACCGGACAGACAAGCTCGCATGGCGCGGCCTCACAATGCTGGCAAAGCATCGGCTGATTTACCACCTGCGGGTCATCGATCCACTCTTCTGCCGCCTGCGCCTCGTCGCCATCGGTGTCACCCGCCCCGGGATCATGATCGAAGCCTGTATAATACCGATCTATACGCAACCAACTCATCTCCCGCCCGCGCTCCACCTGGTCCTTGCCGACAATCGGGATATTATTCTCACTCTGGCACGCAATCACGCAGGCGTTGCAACCCACGCATGAGTTCAGGTCAATCGACATCCCCCATTGCACCTTTTGATTCTTTAGCTCCGGCTTGGCATCGTAGGGATGCTGATAAATCGGATAGGGCTTACCGGTTTTGGGATCAATGGTGTGCTTCGCATGATCGGGCGCATCCAAGCCGACATGATGGGCAAAGTCCTTGTGCTTCTGGTAGCCGTGATCACCCTCAAGATTGGCCTCACGCACAATGGCGCGCCCTTCCATCGACCAGTGATCCTGCGTGCAGGCAAAGTTGTGACTGCCTTTGGCTTTACCTACTTTCCCGGAATCAACAGAAACAAACCCCGGCGCTTCGCTTGTGCGAATCTTGTAGGCATTAAAGCCAACCTGCTTGCCATCAAAATTTGCAATGCGCCCCCCCTTGTCGCGTCCATACCCCAACGCGAGTGCCAGAGTTTCATCCGCCTGACCGGGCTGAATCCAGACCGGACCTTCAACTGACCTCCCATCCAACCCGATTTTCACCACATCACCATTACTCCAACCTAGCTTCTTGGCCGTAACGCGGCTCACAAGAACGGCATTATCCCAAGTGATCTTGGTGATGGGATCGGGCAATTCCTGACACCATCCATTGTTGGCAAAACTTCCATCATCAACACTGCTATCACGTGCAAAGATGACCTCAAGTTCACCTTCCTTAACCTCCGGCGCCTGTTTTGCCGCTGAGAGATTTACCGCACCGACTTTAACCGGGGTTGCTTTCGTGCCGGCATCAAAACCGTCGTGCAGGAAGTGTTTCCAAGAATCTCCGGACCTGCCAACAGTGGCTTGAACAATCTCGTTGGCAGATTTTGCTTCATCTGCGATGCGCGCCAGCACCTCAAGCTCCGATAGCCCATCGAAAAGCGGCTTGATGAGTGGTTGCACCGCCACGGTCGTTCCATCGCTTGTACGCGCATCGCCCCATTCCTCCAGAAAATGTGTCTGGGCCAGGAATAAATCAGCATCCACTGCCGATTCATCATCATAATAACCCAACCGCACCACCGTTTTGCCACCGACCAGGTTCTTCCAGTCGATGTCAGACGGAGCATTATAAGCCGGGTTTCCTCCAAGGATGACCAACACATCAAAACTTGCCTTGGCCAAATCTTCAATCGTGCCATGTCCCGGATTTGGTGCCGGCAAAAATTGTACTCCTGAACCAATCGCACCAATCTTTTGGTTGATAGCATGAGCCAAAACATGCACCGCCAAGGGCTGCCCCTGCCCGGTCATAACCACGCCACTTTTCTTTAGGTCGACAACACATTGATCGAGCCACTTGGCCTCAACACCCTTGGGCAAATGCTTGCCATCAAAACCTTCAATCCCCAGCCGGACCGCAATCGCGGAGGCAATGCCGTGCACAGCACCCGCCTTCACACGCAGGCGATGATCCGCATTGGCCCCGGTCTGGGACATACGTGGTTCAACCACGTACAAGCGCGACATGTCAGTGCTGCCCTTATTCAGTTTGCGGCCCTTGGCATAATCCCGAATATGCCGGTGTGTATCAGCCTCAACGCCAACGAAATCGCAGTCCAGAGAAAGGATCGTCGAGGCCTGATCTAGCCGGTAATACGGCCTTACATCCTTACCAAAGGCCTCGGTGGCACTGCGGCGATGAATGTCATCATCAATGGGTTCGTACGTAAAAACCTGCGCCTTGTTGCCAATCTGTTTCAGGATTCTGGCACGTGAGGGTGAGGTGCTTTCCCCCATCAACAGGGCGGTCCGGCCAGACTCGATGAGTTTATCCAGCTCCTCTAGTGCTGCATCACGAGTAAGGGTTTTTTTGTCCTTATTGTGATTGCCGCGCGCGCGATCCGGATCGTACAGGTCAAGAATGCTCGCCTGCGTATGCATATCCGTGCTGCCGTTGCTATCAGGATGTTCAGGGTTGCCCTCGATCTTGGTCGGCCGTCCCTCGTTGGACTCCACCACGATGGATATCGCCCCCGTCCGAGCAGGCCGTGCGCTGGCAAAATACTGCGGCACACCGTGAATGTAATTCTCAGGCTGCTGACCAAAGGGCATAATCAATTCCTCTGGCCGACGACAACCCACGCCCAAGAGCCCCAGACCCGCCAAACCAAAGGATGCCCCCATGAGCTTCATGAAGTTACGGCGCGCGAAACCCTCATCCCGCTCAAATGCACCCTCAGGGAACTCACCCTGCCACGCCGAGGGCACCTCACGGCCCTGCATCGCCTCCATGCTGCGCCAGTGCTTCACGCCGTTGTCCGTGTTGGGTTTCATCGATGACATACCGAGCAACTTTCTGAGGCCCTGACCCCCAGCTTATCCGTCAGGCTGGCGCCATCGGTCTTGTCCACAAAATGATATGAGTAACCGTGGGGATCGCTGCCACCCTTCCAGTCAAGATCCGTAACCTTGTCCAGCGGCCGAACGTTCTCGTGCGCGTTGCGATGGCATTCCAGGCAGAATCCCATGCTCATTGACTTGGCATGCCGCACCTCATCCATCTGATCCACCCGACCATGGCACTTCACACAACTAATCCCGCGGGTGACATGCACAGAGTGGTCGAAATACACGTAATCAGGGGTTTTGTGTATCTGCACCCAAGGGATAGGCGACCTGTCATTCTTCCCGTTCTGGTTCTTGTCCTCGTCCTCCTGCAGCTCACCATCGTGATTTGTGTCCTCGCCGTAAAAACTATCGCGCACGGGTGCAAGGCGTGGATCCTCAGCCAGCACGGTGCTATGACATTTCATGCAGGTGGAAGCTGCCGGAATATTGGAAAACCACGATTTTTCCGCCATATTATGACAGAAACGACAGTCCATCCCCAACTCGCCCGCGTGAGTCTTATGGGAAAAAGAAACCGGCTGCACCGGTTGATACCCCACGCGCGTGTACTTGGGGGTAAAATAATAGGTCACACCTGTGACCACGCCACCCCCCAGCAGCACACCTCCTACCAGAACCAATAGCGGAAGCCGATTGGTCCACTTGGGAAAGACATTCGACATCTAAGACAACAAACCCGGCGGCATCATACTGATGGAAATATTAGTTGCAAGTGGATTTGTGATTTTTTTCACAATCTCAAGGCAAGCAACAACTTGCAATGAGCGACGCAAAGGCCCAAAAATTAAAATGGAGGCGAGGGCCGGAATTGAACCGGCGATAGAGCTTTTGCAGAGCCCTGCCTTACCACTTGGCTACCCCGCCTTGGGAAGATACGAATATAGCGTATCGGGTTTTCGAAAGTCAATTTTGTTACGATACCCATCCGAGACGATTGCGATGCTTCCATAATTCGCGCGGCTTGAAAATGCCGACCGGCGTGATGATGCCGGTAATGAGTTCCGGAGGTGTGACATCGAAGGCGGGGTTGCGCGCGCCGCTGGCCGGATTAGCCGTGCGCACGGGACCGCGTGGACCGGCGGCGGTAAGCACCTCCTCGGCCGCGCGTTCCTCAATGGGGATGGCCGCGCCGCTCTTGGTTTCCCAGTCGAGCGTCGAGAGCGGGATGGCCACGTAAAACGCAATGCCGTGCCGCTTGGCCAATACCGCGTGCGTGTAGGTGCCAATCTTGTTGGCCACTTCACCCGTGCGCCCCAGCACACGGTCGCTGCCGGTAATGACCAGGCCAATCTCGCCCCGCTGCATCAGGTGTCCTGCCGCGCCATCGGCAATGATCTCATGCTCAATGCCTGCCCGCGCCAACTCCCACGCCGTCAACGCCGCGCCCTGCCCTCGCGGCCGGGTTTCGCTGCAAAATACGCGAAATTTCCTGCCAATCGTATGCGCCGCATACAATGGCGCAGTCGCCGAGCCCACGTCCACAAACGCCAACGCGCCCGCGTTACAATGCGTAAGCACCCGCAGTCCGCGCCGGATGAGCGGCAGGCCCACCTGGCCAATGGCCTCGCAGTGGGCGACATCTTCATCGGCAAACCGCTCCGCGGCTTCCATCGCCAACTGCTGCCGACCGGACACGGTTGAGCTCTCTGCCATCGCGGCCCGCACGCCATTCATGGCGTTAATGGGATCCACCGCCGTCGGGCGCGCATCGCGCAGGGTCTTGTGGACGCGATCGACGTGCCACCGAAATTCGCCCAGTCGCGACCCGCGAAAGGCCAGCGCGCCCTGGGCCAGCCCGTATGCCGCGGTGGCGCCGATGGCGCCGGCCCCGCGCACGATCATGTTGGCAATGGCCTCGGCAGTTTCGTGAAAATTTTTTGCGCGAAAATAAGTAAGTCGATGCGGCAGTCGACGCTGATCGATGAGCACCACCGTGTTGCGCCCGGCATCAAACGCAACCGTACGCAACCGGGTCATCCCTCATCCTTTTCCAACTGTGCCAACTCAACCTCGATATCCCCGAAGAGCACGTGCTGCCGCAGCGGCTCAAGATCGGGATCCTTGCGCAGCCAGTCAAAATCGCGATAGCCGTGCGCCAACGCCTTTCGCAAGGAACGAAACGCGCGCCGAAACTGACGCGTGAGCGAGTAGCTACAGGCAAGGTTGTAGTAAACAAGCGGATCGCCGGGGCACAATCGCGCCAGTCGGCGATCTACCGACAGCCCTTCACGGTAACGGCCGCGCCGGGTGTAGTTGTCGCCAAGAAGCTGCAACGCCTCAACGTAGTTGCGATCGCGCCCTACAACGCCCTCAAGAAAATCGATCTCAATATCCAGGTCCCGTTCCTGTTGTTGTGAAAGTTTTTTGGTATCCGGCTTCATTTTAGGCCTCGTTGCGCTGGCTTTATTGCCAGTCATACAGCTCAAGTCAAGCCACCCCTCTCCACATGCTAAAATCATAGGGCGGATAGCATTTTCTTGACCTCACGCAGGCGCGCGGCGGCATTTTTTTTGACCAACCGCGGGAAACGACCGCCAAGGGTAATATAGTCATTGTTACGCATAAGTTTGAGCGCGTCATTCTCAGTCTCCATATGGTTGACGAGCTTTTCCGCCGCAATGATTTTGAGCTCGGAAACCAGCATTAATAGCTCCACCGCCTTCGGCAGTTTGCCAAAGCGGTCACGCAATTCACTCGTCAATTCATCGAGTGCCACACGGGTGGTTGCCTGTGCCAGGCGCCGATAAATGTCAATCCGTTGCCGCGAGTCGCCGATATAATCCAGGGGCAGGAAAGCAGGTGCCACCGGGCAGGTGTTTTTTGATTCCTCGGTTTGTGGCACGGTTTCCTCAAAATATTCCCACGCATCCTCATCACGTGGCACGGACACATCAGCGCGGGGTTTACGTCGCGGACGCTTCTTCGGCGTGGCCGCGTCCTCAACCTGTTCTGGACTGGTGGCCAGGAAATCAAACCGCACTTCCACCTCCACGCGCGGCTTCACCCTTTCGCCCTTCAACGCTGCAACACTCTGTTTTAGGAGCTGGCAGTAGAGTTCAAATCCAACGGCCGTAATGTGCCCGCTCTGCTCTGACCCCAGTAAATTGCCAGCCCCGCGAATTTCCAAGTCGCGCATGGCAATCTTAAATCCGCTGCCGAGGCTCGAGTACTGCTTGATGGCGCTGATGCGCCGGCGCGCATCGGCCAGTAGCGCCGCATGGCGCGGCAACAAGATGTACGCGTAGGCCTGATGTTTGTAGCGACCGACGCGACCGCGCAACTGGTAGAGATCGCTCAGGCCAAATCGATCGGCGCGATCAATGATGATGGTATTGGCATTGGGAATATCGATGCCACTCTCAATGATGGTGGTGGACAATAACACGTCGGCCTCGCCATTGACGAAACTGGTCATCACCTCCTCCAGATCATCGCTCTTCATCTGGCCGTGACCCACCAGGATCCGCGCCTCGGGAACAAGCGCATTGAGCTTCTTTTCCACCGTGTAAATCGTGCCCACGCGATTGTGCAAAAAAAACACCTGCCCTCCACGCCGCAACTCACGCTGGATGGCGCGCTTGATGATCCGCTCGTCGTACTGCGCCACGATAGTTTCCACCGGCAACCGATCCTGCGGCGGCGTCTCGATGGTACTCATGTCACGCGCGCCTGTGAGCGCAAGATACAGCGTGCGCGGAATGGGTGTGGCCGAAAGCGTGAGTACATCAACCATCTGGCGCAATTGCTTAAAGCGCTCCTTGTGCAGCACTCCAAAGCGCTGTTCCTCATCGATAACCACCAATCCCAGATCCTTGAAATTCACGTCCGACTGCACCAGCCGATGCGTGCCGATGACAATGTCAACCGAACCGGACGCCAGATCCTTTACCACCTGCTGCTGTTGTCGCCGGCTACGAAAACGGGAGAGCAACTCGATGCGCACCGGATAATCCGCCATGCGTTCAATGAAGGTGTTGAAGTGTTGCTGGGCCAACACGGTTGTCGGCACCAGCACCGCCACCTGCCGACCACCCATCACCGCCTTGAACGCTGCGCGCACGGCCACCTCCGTCTTGCCAAAACCCACGTCACCACACACCAGCCGGTCCATCGGCCGATCCGATTCCATGTCCACCTTGGTGGTGGCGATGGTCTCATCCTGATCCGGTGTCTCCTCGTACAAAAAGGCCGCCTCAAACTCGCGCTGCCACGTGGTATCTGCGCCAAACGCGTGGCCTTCCTGCGACTCGCGCGCAGCCTGGATGGCCAGCATCTCAGCGGCCAGGTCGCGCACGGCCTGCTCGGCCCGGGCCTTGGCTTTCTCCCAGCGTTTGCCGCCCAGCGTGTTTAGGGAGGGGCTCGCCTTGCCGGCTCCGACGTATTTACTGACCAAGTGCGCCTCGCTGACCGGCACGTAGAGCTTGGGCGGCGGATTCATCGGGTCGCCCGGCGCGTACTCGATGACAATACACTCCTCCCCCGGCGAATTCTCACCGCCCTTGACCGTTAACGGCATAACTTTTAGCCCTAGATAACGCCCGATGCCGTGCTGTACATGCACCACGTAATCGCCTTCCTCCAACTCGGTGAAATTGATGTCAAACGCCGACTTCATCGCGTGTGCATGCCGGCTCTTGAGACGGCGTGGGCGCTGGACCTTGTAGCGCGCGAAAATCTCTGCGTCGGTCACCACGACGAGATTTGCCTCGTTAAAAAGAAAACCACGCCCTATCGCTCCAATCTCTGCCCGAAGAGTATCCTCCGGTTCCCCAAAGTCGTATTCGCGCCATACCTCCAGGAAACGCTGACGTTCACCGTCGTTATTGCACAAGACACGCACCGTGTGACCCTGGCGCGCCCAGCGATGCAACTGCGCAAAAAACTCACGTCGCTGCGCCTCAGCCAGTTGATGATCGGGCAACCGAGTAGCCAAGGGCCGGAATGCCTCGAGACTGGTGATTTCAAAAACCGAATCCTCCCCGTTAAAACCATCCAGTTCAGAGAGGGCCAATTGCGCGAAGCCGCGCTCCGTTATTTCAGCGCACAGCGCGTCCCACTCAACATGGAAAGGATCGCCCGGCGGCAATTGGTTGACAAATTCTGCGGCGGCATCCTCCACTGCCTCGGCCTGGGCCAGGAGAAACACCGTGCCGGCCGGCAGATAATCAAGCAGCATGGCACCGGGCTCTTCAGATTGCTTTAATAGGCCCAGTTCACCGCCGGGCGAGAGCATGGCTTCCTGAATAGGTTCACGGGAAATCTGTGTGAGCGGATTGAACTCGCGCAAGGACTCCAGTTCGTCCCCAAAGAACTCGCAGCGGATCGGCCAGGGCGTGGTGAAGGGAAAGAAGTCGACGATGCCACCGCGTAGTGCGATCTCACCGCGGCGCGTCACCTGCGCCTCAGGCTCGTAGCCTTGTTCCTCCAGCCACTCGATAAGATCCAGAGGCTCCATGCGATCCCCAAGCCGCAACCGGCGCGTGCGGCGTTTCAAGTCATCG
>Ga0163108_10002451_pt1 | contig 13451 bp, 14 predicted proteins | sample Fk1155metaG_FD_109644 | JGI IMG/M metagenome (GOLD analysis project Ga0163108, IMG submission 109644) | Marine microbial communities from the Central Pacific Ocean - Fk160115 155m metaG | ecosystem: Environmental > Aquatic > Marine > Oceanic > Photic zone | place: The Central Pacific Ocean...
CAAACGCCCAACTATACTACTTAAGCCATAAATAGCAGTTTGTCCAGCTAATTGTTTTAAGGGATTCAACTATTAAAAATTTGCTTTTCTTTTTTCTAAAAATGCCTTTGTTCCTTCCTTGAAATCTTCTGATTCAAAACAATTTCCAAATTCTTTTTTCTCCACTTCAAAACCATTTAGCCCATATTTAAATCCTGCATTTACAGCTTTTATTGCTCTTCTTATTGCCATTGGAGAGTTTCTCATGATTTTTGATGCTATTTTTTCTGCAAGAGGAAGGAGTTCTTCTTGTTTGCAAAAATGATTTATTAAGCCCCAGCTTTTTGCCTCTTCTACCGAGATCATTCCGGCAGTTGTAATCATCTCCATTGCCTTTCCTTTTCCTACTAAATTAGCCAGCCTTTGAGTTCCTCCATACCCAGGGATAACCCCCAAAGAAACCTCTGGCAAACCCATTTTTGCATTATTAGATGCGATACGAATATGGCATGCTAAAGCAAGCTCTAATCCTCCTCCCAAAGCAAAACCGTTAATTGCTGCAATGCTTGGAGTACCACAGTTTTCAAGCAAATCAAACAAACTTTTTTGTCCTTTTCTTGCTAGCTCTTCTCCTGCTTCTGGTGAGAAATTTGCAAATTCTTTTATATCTGCACCTGCTACAAAAGCTTTATTTTCCGCTCCTATAATTATTATGCATCTTATCGATTTATCTTTTTCAGAAACAGAAATTGCAGAACTTAATTCTACTATTGTTTCTGCATTTAAGGCGTTTAATTGTTTTGGTCTGTTAACGGTAATGTATGCGATTGCATTTTTACTTTCGAACAATATGTTTTTGTAATCCATCTTAATGATATTTTATACAAATATAAAAGTTTCCTCCTTTTTTGAAACAAAAACCCTCTTACTAAGTAGAGGGTTTTTAACAATTATATTTATTATTTTTAGCCGTTAAGCGCTTCTGCGCCCCCTACAATTTCAAGAATTTCTCCGGTAATTGCAGCTTGTCTTGCTTTATTATAAAATAAGGTAAGGTCATCTTTCAAATCATTTGCATTATCAGTCGCTTTATGCATTGCTGTCATCCTAGCTCCATGTTCTGCTGCATACGAATCTAATATTGCTTTAAATAGTTGTGTTTTCAAAGATTTTGGAATTAATTCCTGAACTATTTCTTCTTTTGAAGGCTCAAAAATATAATCGCCAATTTTTCCTGATTCGTCATTTACCGTTTGAACTGGTAAATAATTTTCATTCATAATTATTTGAGTAGCAGCATTTTTAAACTGATTATATGCCAAAAATACTTTGTCATATTTTGCCAAAACAAAATCATTCATTATGCTTTCTGCTATTTTGGCAACTCCCTCAAATGTAATCTCATTATACAAATCATCATGAATACTGATTACATTAAAGCCATTTTTTGAAAAATATTCTGATGATTTTTTGCCAATCGAAATAATGCTAGAATTACAGTTTTTATACTCTTCTTCTATCAGTGCAGATGTGCGTTTAATAATGTTGGAATTGAACCCACCACAAAGGCCTCTGTTAGAAGTGATTGTTACAAAAAGAATGTTTTTTACTTCTCTTTCTTTCGAAAAGGCATTGCCGTCAGCACTATCTAAACTTGCGCTTAAATTAACAAGCATTTCAGTTAGTTTATTGGCATATGGTCTTAGTTGAATTATTGCATCCTGAGCTCTTTTTAGCTTGGCGGCAGATACCATCTTCATAGCAGAAGTAATCTGCATGGTAGATTCAACAGAAGAAATTCTTATTCGTATTTCTTTTAGGTTTGCCATAGATTATTTTGCGTACTTTTTTGAAAGGTCAGCAGCTATTTTTTTAATAGTAGATGTGATTTCTTCTGTCAGTTTCCCTGCTGCCAAATCATCTAAAATATTTTGATGTTTTTGGTGCATAAAAGAAATAAATTCTGTTTCAAATTCTCTGATTTTATTAACCGGAATATCCATCAACAATCCATTGGTTCCGCAATAAATTATGGCCGCTTGTTCTTCTACTCTCAGTGGAGAATATTGTCCTTGTTTAAGAATTTCCACATTCCTTTTTCCTTTCTCAATAATAGCAGTAGTTGCAGCATCTAAATCAGAACCAAATTTTGCGAATGCTTCCAATTCTCTATATTGAGCTTGGTCTAATTTAAGTGTTCCTGCAATTTTTTTCATGGATTTAATTTGTGCATTTCCTCCAACACGAGAAACTGAAATTCCCACATTAATTGCTGGTCGAACTCCTGATAAAAATAAATCTGATTCTAAGAAAATTTGCCCATCAGTAATTGAGATTACATTGGTTGGGATATATGCAGAAACATCACCTGCTTGCGTTTCAATAATTGGAAGTGCTGTTAACGATCCACCTCCTTTTACTTTTCCTTTTAATGATTCTGGTAAGTCATTCATTTGGGCAGCAATTTCATCATCATTAATCACTTTTGCAGCACGCTCTAACAATCTTGAATGTAAATAAAATACATCCCCAGGATAAGCCTCTCTACCTGGAGGTCTTCTAAGTAATAATGATACCTCACGATAAGCAACTGCTTGTTTTGACAAATCATCAAACACAATTAAGGCAGGACGACCTGTGTCTCTGAAAAATTCGCCAATTGCAGCTCCAGCCAATGGCGCGTAAAATTGCATTGGCGCAGGATCAGATGCGTTGGCAGAAACAATGACTGTATAGGCCAAAGCACCTGCATCATCCAATTTTTTTGCTAAAGCTGCTACTGTTGATGCTTTTTGCCCAATAGCTACATAAATACAAAATACAGGTTCTCCTCTATCATAAAATTCTTTTTGGTTGATAATGGTGTCAATTACAACAGCTGTTTTTCCTGTTTGCCTGTCTCCAATTACCAATTCTCTTTGTCCTCTTCCTACCGGAATCATGGCGTCAATAGCCTTAATTCCTGTTTGAAGTGGCTCGTTTACTGGTTGTCGAAAAATAACCCCCGGCGCCTTTCTTTCAATTGGCATTTCAAAAGTTTCTCCTTCAATAGGTCCTTTTCCGTCAATAGGAGTTCCAATAGTATTTATTACACGCCCCAACATTCCTTCTCCCACATTAATGGAAGCAATTTTTTTGGTTCGCTTTACTACATCTCCCTCTTTAATTCCTTTTGATGGCCCTAAAAGTACCGCTCCAATATTATCCTCTTCCAAGTTTAATACGATTGCTTTTAGGCCATTTTCAAATTCAATTAGCTCCCCCGACTGAACATTTGTAAGCCCGTAAATTCGAGCAATACCATCACCTACTTGTAGTACGGTTCCCACTTCTTGTAATTCAGACTCTGATTTGAATCCTGCTAATTGTTGTCTTAAAATTGCTGACACCTCAGCTGGTTTTACTTTTGCCATTGTTTTTAGTTTTTAGAAGTCCTTTAAATATAAATTATTACTAAATGATTTTCTTAAATCCTTAATTGCTTTTGCTACGCTCACGTCCAATTGCCTATTTCCCATTCGGATAACCGCTCCTCCAATCAAATTTTTATCGACTGTTTCGGTGAGCTCTACATTTTGTTTTCCTTGGCTTTTAATATAGTCCAAAATCTCAATCCGCAAACTATCATCAAGTTGAAAGGCTGTACTTACTGTTGCGGTTTCAATATTTTTGTGTGCTTTATAAAGGGTGATAAAACTATTTGCAATACCCTCTAATAGCGGTTCTCTTCTTTTGTTTGTAATTATATTAACAAATGAAACACTTATATGGCTCAGCTTATCATAAAAAATAGCTTTAAAAATTGCAATTTTTTGATCCGTTTTTATAATTGGGCTTTTCAGTAGCAAGGTCAAATCTCTGCTATTGGCACAAGTATCTGCTATAAACTGCATATCTTGTCTGCACTGCTCAAGCGTGTTTTTCTCAAGGGCAAGTCCAAATAAAGATTTTGCATAGCGTAATGCCGCCCGTGTTTGTTTCATTATTTATTCTAATTTAAATCTGTATCAGAAATTGCAGATGTTACCAATTCTTTTTGCTTGTTTAAATCTTCTAATTCTGATTTAATAATTTTCTCTGCAATCTCAATAGATAATTCTGCAACTTGGTTTTTTAACTCGGTAATTGCAGCCATTTTTTCGTTTGTAATTTGCTCCTTTGCAGACACTAATATTTTCTCTGCCTCAGTTTTTGCTTTATCTTTTGCCTCAGCAATAACTTTGTCTTTAATCTCTCTTGCTTCCTTTAATAAAGCATCTCTTTCTAATTTTGCTTCATTTAATATTCGTTCATTATCTGCTGTAAGGTTTTCAATATCTTCTTTTGCTTTTTCAGCAGCTTTCAAGGCATTTTCTATGCTTTCGTTTCTGTTTTCTACTGCCGTTAAAATTGGTTTCCAAGCAAATTTTTTCAATAAAATAACAAGTAATATAAAAACTACTGCTGTCCAAAAAATTAATCCTATTGCGGGTGTAACTAATTCCATAATTTTGTTTTTTAAAATAATTACCTGTAAGCAACCCTTACAGGTAATTGTTGTTTAATTAGTTTTACTTCAGTAGTGCAACCACTACACCAAATAAAGCAACGCCCTCAACAAGAGCTGCTGCAATAAACATATTGGTTTGAATCATTCCTGAATGTTCGGGCTGACGGGCCATTGCCTCAAGAGCTTTACCTCCAATCATGCCGATACCGATTCCAGCTCCAATAGCTGCTAGGCCTGCGCCAATAGCTGCAAATGCTCCGAAATCCATGGTTTGTGCTTGTAATAACATTTTAATTTAGTTTTAGTTAAACAATTGGTTAATAATTAATGGTCTTCTGCTACCGCTAAGCCTATAAATACGGCTGATAGTAACGTGAATATATATGCTTGTAAAAAAGCTACTAATAATTCTATACAATAAATAAATAATACAAATAATACTGAAACCGGAGCGACTCCCCAAGCGCCGGCATTACCCATTGCACTTTGTGCAATAAAAATCAAGGAAATCAAACTTAATATGATAATGTGCCCAGCGGTAATGTTTGCAAATAATCGAATCATTAAAGCAAATGGTTTTGTGAAAATTCCAATAATCTCAATTGGAACCATAATAGGCATTAGTGCTAATGGTACTCCTGGCGGCTTAAAAATATGCCCCCAATAATTTTTATTTCCTGAAATGGTTGTAATAATAAATGTAAAAACAGATAATACAAAGGTCACGGCAATATTTCCTGTAACATTGGCAGAGCCTGGGAGCATTCCCATTAAATTATTAATCAAGACAAAGAAAAATACTGTGAGCAGGAAAGGGGTATATTTTTCATATTTAGGTCCAATATTATCTTTAATAATATCGTCTTTTACAAACAGGATTAACGGCTCTAAAAATGCTTGGAATCCAGTTGGTGCTTTTTTATTTTTATTATAGGTTTTTGCTATTGAAATAAAAATCAATAGTAGTAGTAACACAGATATTAGCATGGATGCTACATTTTTTGTTATTGAAATATCAATAACTGAAAGACCGCTTCCTTCATGTATATGGCCATGTGAATCTATGGAATAAGCCCTGTTTCCTTTCGTGACAATAGAATGTCCGTGATGAAACTTGGAAGAGAGAAAAACATCTAAATGTCCTTCAGTAAATAAAATTACGGGAAGGGGAATGCTAAAAGAGTTTTCCTCTTCTCCCCATAAATGCCATTCGTGAGCATCAGCAATATGGTGCATAATGTTTGGAACAGGATCGTATGTTTCATTTTTTTGATTAGCCTGTTCGGTGTTTGGCACAAAAGAATATGACTTAATTGCAAAAAAACCAAGTACAAAAACACACGCTATTAATCGGATAACTGCTCTCATTTTACGCCCTTTTTAAAAATCGGTGCAAAAGTATATAAATAATTGAACTGTAAAATGTTTTTCCCTTCTTTTTAGTGATTATTTTCGGACTTAAGTTGCATGTAGTTTTCTCTGCCTTCTTTCATAAGTATTATAAAATAGGCAATGAAGAAATGCATGATATAATAAATTGTCATTTCTGTTTTGTTTGATAAAAATGGGAGTAAGTATAAAATGCTTGCGATTATTTTTAACCCATTAATCGTTAGAAAATAAAAGGGAGATTTATTTTTAAGCTTGTTTAACAAATGCGTAAGCCCTGTGGATAAAAGGGACAGTAAAAACAAAAAAAGATAGCTTTTAACTATGAATCTCTTAGTCTCTAATTCTAAAAGGAATTCGGTAAATAAAATGTGAATAGCACAAGCTGTTAAAAAAAACAGAAATAATTTAACTAATCTCATTTATTACTCATTCCTTTTAAGCTTATGTATAAGGCGACAAAAATAGCAAGAAGTGAAAAAATAATTGTGTAGGCTGGAGTTTGATTGTTTACTTGTGAATCTAAATATTTTCCCGAATAAGCTCCGGCAGCTATAATAAGCCCCATTTGTATGGTGAGGGAAGAAAAGCGAGCGTAATTTCTAAGCCGTTTTTTCTTTGGTTTCTGTTTTTTCGACATGCTTAATGTCTTTTATTACTGCCCCCATGCTGCAATGGCCAGTAAAGGCAGCTCCTGGCTCAATAGCTAATTTGTTAGTTATTAAATCTCCTGTTAACTTTGCGGTTGCTTTTAACGACAGGAGTTGTGCAACTGTGATTTTTGCATTTAATGAGCCCGCAATATCCGCATTATTACATTCAATGTCTCCTTCAATTGTTCCGGCTTGCCCAACCACAACTTTGCCAGCTGTTTTTACAGCGCCTTTTAAAGTTCCGTCAACCCTAATATCTCCCTTAGATAAAATATCGCCTATAATATTCGTGCCAATACCAATAATATTTACCGCTCCTGATGTTTTGTTTTGCTCTGTCATTTCTTTTTTGTTTGTAAACATGATAATTTTGTTTTGTAGGTACAAATGTAATAATTTCTTTATCAATTATTAAGTTCGTTTAAATAATTGTTAGTAAAAAATTCGTAATACCTTTTTATATCCTTATGTTTGAAAAAATACTTAAAATTTTGTGCTGAAATTATAAGTTTTTTGCTCTCTGTTTTTGATAATTCGTTATTCACTTTACTTGCACTGCTAAATGAATTGAAGTACTCTGTTGCGTTTTTGCTGTTTTCAAACGTTTTGATCATAATAAGATGGCTTTCCTGCCCAAAAAGCATAGCCTTAATTTCAAAAGTTTCAATACTGTATTTTTCGCTGTGATAATCAGAAAGTAGCGTTTTAATAAAGTTCACATCTGTTTGTTCTTTTGGCGTTATAAGTAAAAAATAATGTGCCTCACCCTGATCAAAAACATAAGGGGTTCCGCTTACTGTTTCCCTATTTATTTTTAACATTTTTTCCGGTTTATTCAAAAGCGCTATGATTTGTTCTGCTCTATTTTTAACTTCTGTTTTTGGATAGTTTTTTACAATTTCATTTAGCTGTTTTCTAAAGTTTAAACTGTCATTGCTTTTGCCTATTGCCAATGCTTTAAGTAAATCGTATTTTGGTTTTAATTCTTTATTTTCTGTTTCTATTAGTCCCGAATCGCATAAGGCAATAACAGTAGAATAGTTTTTGTTGTTATATAAAAATAGCGTGTTTTCATAATGGGTTTTTTTGCTGTTTTTCTTTTGTTCAATTTTTGCTAAATAATCTGGCTCGTTTAGCAATTTACTGTATTTACTTTCTGGAAATTTTATTAGTAATCTTTCTCTACAATTTTTGGCTTTATTGTTTTTGTTTTGCTCTGTGTAAATAAGATACAAATTGTAATAGGCAATGGGGGTATAATTTTCGTTTTCAGGAAATCTTTCACAAAGGGAAACTAATATTTTTACAGCTTTTTCGTTTTCACTCAAATAACTTTTAAATATCATCCCCGCCTGATAATGCGCCTCCATAATCATTAAATTGGATGCTTCTATTTTCTCTTTTGTAAGTGGTATTTTATCTTTATAGTATTGTGGGTCTTTTTTGTTGGTTGATTCTCTTCCGCCTTCTTGATTCTGGTTTTGTGCAGTAGAATCGTTTTCTAATTCTGTAGATATCTTTTTATCGCTTCTTCTCCAATCGTCTTCATTTTTTCGTTTTCCCCATTTTTTTACAAATTGTGAATAGCCAAAACTTAGTGTAGATGGGTTATAAAAATACCATCTTCCCCCACTTGTTCTTTGTCCAAAATTATTTTCTCTCTCGCCAAATCTATTATTTTCAAATCTTTGGTTGGCATTTTGCCTTTCTAATTGTTGCTTTTCTAATTCTCTCTTTTGTTCTTCTGCAATAAACTGGTTTATTACTTGAGATCGTTCCGCCTCACTCATCTTTGCTAAAATTTGCAAACTATCTTGCAAGTTTATTGTGTTGATATGTCCCGCAAGCTCTGCAAGTAATACTTGCCTTTCTTTAGTTTGGTTGTATTCTTTGTGTTCGAGATCCATAAACACGATAGTGCTATCATAAAATGCAGAAGCGCTCATGTATTTTGATTTGGAATAATATATTTTTCCCAATTCCAGATACGATCTGGCTTTTTGCACATCATTAAACTCGCTTTTCTCCGTTGATAATATGAAATTTTTAATTGCCGAAAGGGTGTCCTCTTGAATTAAGTCCATTTTTGCAATGGCATAATAAATTTGATCTAAATATTCTTTGTTTTTATCGTCCTTTGTCATTTTAAGTAGCTCCTCCCGCATTTTCTCAGAATGTTTGCTATTACCTTGAACACATTGCGCTTTATTAATCTTACAATTGAATACCATTTCATATTCCGGATTGGCTTTTATTACCTTTTCATAGTAGGAAATGGCTTTATTGTAGTTTTGGTGTTGCTGATTTAATTGTGCTAAAATGAAATAAAGCCTTGTTTTCTTTTTCCTTTTTTTAATGCGTTTTATTGCAGTATTTAATTCGTCTAATGCTAAGATATAATTGTCCTGTTTTAAGTAAAAATCAGCAAGGATTATTGCTAAATCATCCTCTAATTTTTCAGGGAACTTTCTATCTGTTTGCAGTTGGTCTAATTCCATTTCTGCAGCCACATAATCTTCTTTTTCCGCAAAACATCTTGACAGCCAAAGTGATGCGTCATATTTTATGGGGTTGCGTTTATAATTCTCTTTTATATAGTTAAATGTTTTGATGGCCTCATCAAGTTCTCCTTTATAAAAATAAGCCCTTCCAATCATAAAATAATTATCGTCAATCCATTTGTTATACTCTTTTCCTCTAATATTCATAGAGTGGCGCTGAATCACAATCGACCCTTTTTCAATGGCTTTATTCATATATGGATGAATTGTTTGGTTTTTTGCTAACTCCCCTGTTTTAAAAACAGGGATTATTTCTGAAAAGTCGTCTTTGTGGTTTTCTTCTAGCTTTTTAATCCCGGCTTTTAAACTCTCTTTTCCGTTAAAATAGCCATTATACTTTGCAGTAGTATTGTGATACTTCTTGTTCATAAAATTATTCTTTTTAGTTGAGCAGGAGTATATTACTAGAGTAATAAAAAATAATATTAGTAAGTTTGTGACTTTATTTTTTTCTATCAAATTCATTTACAGCAATTAAACTAATTTTGCGCAAAAATATTTTATTTTTTGGTATGTATTCTACTGTGGAGGAAATTTATTTTTTTGATATTTGCCTTAATTTATGAAAGGGAAAGCCGGTAATTCTTTTTTTAGCAAGCTTAAACAAAAGTCTCGCTTAATTGTTATGAGTGACAGCACTCTTGAAGATCGATTTTCGTTTCGTTTTTCAAGTTTAGATGTAATTTCTTTTTTGACGATTGGGTGTATTTTGTTATTTGTTTGTTTTCTTTTGCTTGTTGGCTACACTCCTTTAAATGAATATGTGCCAGGAAAAGCAAGTAGCCATTTGTATAAAGAATTAATTGCTATAACGCTTAAAACCGATTCTTTAGAGAAAAAACTATTGGTGAATGAACTCTACCTCAAAAATATTTCTGCTATTGTAAACGGGGAAGACCCTATTAACCTTTCAACTGAAAATATTCTTACTCTTTCTTCCTTTGAAGCCGAGCTCTCTTTTAAAAAGTCGAAAGAAGATTCCCTTCTTAGAATTGCAGTGGAAGGGGAAGATAAAATTTCTCTTTCTTCTTCTGACAAAAAAGGAAGTCTTGATATGGAAAATATCTTGTTTTTTAGCCCTATAAAAGGAGTTGTTACCAATGGGTTTAATCGTAAAAAAGAGCATTTTGGCACAGATATTGTGGCAAAAAAAGATGAGCCGATAAAGTGTGTATTTGACGGAGTAATTGTTATAAGCCATTGGACATCTGAAACTGGATATGTGATTGGCGTTCAGCATGCGAATGGGGCTTTTTCTCTTTATAAACACAATTCTATATTGTTTAAAAAAACGGGAGAATATGTAAAATCTGGAGAGGTAATAGCGATTATCGGAAATTCAGGAGAGCTTTCTTCAGGCCCTCATTTGCATTTTGAACTCTGGCATAAAGGAACGCCTGTAAACCCTGAAAACTATATTTCTTTTTAGTTATGACTGTAAAAGCAGCTTTGAGCTTACCTTTCGCAAAATATATTATTTCTAAAAATAATACGTGGAAAAATAATGCAGTAAAAGTTCAGCAAGACCTTTTACTATCATTGGTAAAACAAGCTAAAAATACCCAATTTGGGAAAGACCATTCCTTTTCAGAAATCGCAAACTATGCCGATTGGAAAAATAATGTTCCAGTACGAGATTATGAAGATTTGAAGGGCTCTGTACAAGAAATAATTGACGGAAAAGAAAATACTCTTTGGCCAGGGAAACCCCTTTACCTTTGTAAAACTTCAGGAACAACTTCAGGCGTAAAATATATTCCTATCAGTAAGGAGTCTATGCCACATCATATTACTGCTGCTCGTGATGCGATATTGAGTTATATTGCTGAAACCAAAAACACCTCCATTGTAAACGGAAAAATGATTTTTTTGCAAGGAAGTCCTGAACTTACAAAAACTGGAGATATTCTTACGGGAAGATTATCAGGGATTGTAGCCCATCATATTCCTGCTTACCTAACAAAAAACCGATTGCCTTCTTTTAAAGCCAATTGCATTGCTGACTGGGAAACAAAAGTTGATGCAATAGTTGATGAAACGCTTCCTGAGAACATGAGTTTAATTTCTGGAATCCCTCCTTGGGTCCAGATGTACTTTGAAAGGCTACAAGATAAAACAGGGAAACTTATAAAAAATATCTTCCCTAAATTTGACCTTTTTATTTATGGAGGGGTAAACTATGAGCCTTACCGAAAGTCCTTTGAAAAATTAATTGGCAAAAAGGTTGATATGGTGGAGCTTTATCCCGCTTCAGAGGGTTTTATAGCTTATCAAGATTCCCAAAAAGAAGAGGGCCTGTTGCTTTGTGTGAATCATGGAATATTTTATGAATTTATTCCAACGGAGGAATTTTTTGATCATAATCCAACAAGAATCTCGCTTGTTGATGTAGAGATTGGGGTGGATTATGTAATTATTTTAAATACCAACGCTGGGCTTTGGGCATATAATATTGGGGATACAATAAAATTTGTTTGTATTAATCCGTACAGAATAATTGTGAGTGGTAGGATTAAGCATTTTACCTCTGCTTTTGGAGAGCATGTAATTGCGGAGGAGGTAGAAAATTCGTTAAAAGAAGCTCTACAAAAATACTATGCTGAAGTAAATGAATTTCATGTTGCCCCAGAGGTTAATCCTAAAAACGGATTGCCGTATCACGAATGGTTAATTGAGTTTGAAAAAGAGCCTGAGAAGCTTAATGATTTTAAGCTCTTGGTTGATGAAGCCTTGCAAAAACAAAACTCTTATTACAAAGATTTAATTTTAGGAAATGTCCTGCGTCCTTTAGAAATTACACTTATTAGTAAGAATGGTTTTAGGGAGTATATGAAGTCAATTGGGAAATTTGGGGGGCAAAACAAGATTCCTAGATTGTCAAATGATCGAAAAATTGCTGATAAATTAACCGCATTTTAATGGAGAAAAAAAAGAAACAAATTGCTATATTAGGATCCACCGGATCTATAGGGTGTCAAGCATTAGAGGTGATTTCTGAACATCCTGATTTATTTGAAGTTGACGTTTTGACTGCAAACAATAATAGTGCGCTCCTAATTGAACAGGCAAAAAAATTTAATCCTAATACTGTTGTTATTGCTAATGAAAAAAAATATAAAGAAATTGATGACGCTCTTTTTGATTTAGGAATAAAGGTTTTTTCGGGAGAGCAATCTTTAGAAGATGTTGTTGAAGGAGCAAATATTGATGTTGTTTTGACAGCTTTAGTGGGTTATTCAGGTCTTAAACCAACAATACGGGCTATCAAATCTAGTAAAACTATTGCATTAGCAAATAAAGAAACATTAGTGGTTGCTGGTGATTTAATCACAAAATTATGTGAAGAGTATAGTGTCCAAATTTACCCTGTTGATTCTGAACATTCAGCTATATTTCAATGTTTAATTGGTGAGACTTACAACCCTATTGAAAAAATTTATTTAACCGCCTCTGGAGGGCCATTTAGGGGTTGTAGTAAAAATGAGCTTACAAACATCAAAAAAGAACAAGCGCTTAAACATCCTAATTGGGATATGGGTGCAAAAATTACTATTGATAGCGCCTCATTAATGAATAAAGGTTTGGAGATTATTGAGGCTAAATGGCTTTTTGATTTAAAAAGGGAACAAATTGAAGTGGTTGTGCATCCTCAATCCATTGTTCATTCTGCGGTGCAGTTTCAAGACGGTTCAATCAAAGCCCAACTAGGGTTGCCGGATATGAAGCTACCAATACAATATGCGCTTGGATTTCCTGATAGGTTAAAAAATAATTTTAAGCGTTTTTCATTTATGGATTATCCTGACTTCACTTTTGAAAAACCTGATTTAGAAACTTTTAGAAACTTACAATTAGCTTATAATGCAATGGAAAAAGGAGGGAATATGCCTTGTATTTTGAATGCGGCAAATGAGATTGCTGTATCTGGATTTCTGCAAGATAAGATTGGGTTTTTAAACATGTCTGATTTAATTGCAGATTGTATGGAAAAAATTACTTTTGTGCCAAATCCTAATTTGGAAGATTATGTCGCTACAAATGAGGCTACAAGAATATTGGCAAACAAATTATTATAGATGGAAGTTTTAATCAAAGCATCACAGCTCATTATGAGTTTATCAATCCTAGTAATTTTACATGAACTAGGCCATTTTATACCGGCAAAATTATTCAAGACAAGGGTGGAAAAATTCTATCTCTTTTTTGATCCTTGGTTTTCGCTTGTAAAAAAGAAAATTGGCAACACCGAATATGGAATCGGCTGGTTGCCTCTAGGCGGATATGTTAAGATCTCTGGGATGATTGATGAAAGTATGGATAAGGAGCAAATGGAAAAGCCTGCAGAGCCTTGGGAATTTAGGGCAAAACCTGCTTGGCAAA
>Ga0163108_10002453_pt1 | contig 13449 bp, 6 predicted proteins | sample Fk1155metaG_FD_109644 | JGI IMG/M metagenome (GOLD analysis project Ga0163108, IMG submission 109644) | Marine microbial communities from the Central Pacific Ocean - Fk160115 155m metaG | ecosystem: Environmental > Aquatic > Marine > Oceanic > Photic zone | place: The Central Pacific Ocean...
ACTAGCAATTATCGCATTATTATTAAATTTTACTACACTATATTCTCAAGAATCTAAATTAGATTCTCAATTCCATAAAGAAAGAAGAGATGAGGTAAGAAAAAGGATGCCAGAAAAAAGTGTAGCAGTTTTTTTTAGCTCACCTATTAGAAACAGATCAAATGATGTTGATTTTCTTTATCACCAAGACCCAAATTTTTATTATTTAACTGGATGGAAAGAACCTCATGCAGTATTATTGATATATAAAGAGAAGCAAAAAGATGAAATTGGATTTTATAATGAGAAAATATATGTTAGGGAAAGGGATGCTTACCGAGAAATGTGGGATGGTAAGAGAAAAGGAGTAGAGGGGGCGTTAAAAATGGGCTTTAATAGAGTTTTTTCAAAAGAAGATTTTAAAGACGCAAATCATTTATTCTCTAAATTTAATAGCGTACTGCTTTTTGATTTTAAAAATGACACTCGAAACTTTAAAAAGGACCCAAATGATTTATATGACCTGACAAATTTTTTTAAAAAAGAAATAAATTTTCCAGATTCTTTTGATCCAATTAGATATAGAATATATAATAGGATTAAGAATTTCGATTATGAAAAGATTGAGATTTTAAAAGATGAGATTAATTTTTATATCGAAAGAGATGAGTCATTGCTTGAAGATCCAAACATCAACGCTTTTTTAGAAGCTCAGAATGAAGATTTTTATAATGAAATAAAAAAAAGAGCAACATTTGAACTTAAGGATTATAATTTTGATGTTGAGTCACTTCCAGGAATAATGGCCGATCTTAGAGAAAGAAAAACACCTAAAGAAATAGAAATTTTAAGAAAAGCTGTTTCAATCTCAGTTATAGGTCAAATAGAAGTTATGAAGGCTATGAAACCTGGAATGAGTGAAAGTGAAATTCAAGGAATTCATGAATTTGTTTTTAAAAAGTATGGGGTTCCTTATGAGGGATATCCTTCGATTGTTGGTGCAGGGGGGAATGGATGTATACTCCATTATATAGATAATAATGACACTGCATTTAATAACCAATTAGTTTTAATGGATGTAGGTGCAGAATATTTAGGTTATACTGCAGATGTTACTCGAACAATACCATCTAATGGCAAATATAGTGACGAACAAAGGGAATTGTATGATATTGTATATGAGGCCCAGGAAGAGGGAATAAAAGCTGCTGTAGTAGGTGCTAAATTTTCAGACATATATCGTGCATGCTACGATGTTATCGAATCAGGATTAGTAAGATTAGGTATAGTAGGGTCTTTAAATGAGTCTGAGAGGTATAGAGAGGTTAGAAAGTATTTTCCCCATGGTGTAGCCCACCATATAGGACTAGATGTTCATGATCCTGGTAATTATCAGTTATTAGAGCCAGAAATGATTATTACTGTTGAACCAGGAATATATATACCTGAAGGGAGTAATTGCGACCCAAAATGGTGGAATATTGGTATAAGAATAGAGGATGACATTTTAATAACCTCAAAAGGACCTGAAAACTTATCAAGATTAGCTCCTAGAAAATGGGAGGAGATTGAAGAAATCATGAAACTTGATAGCGCTCTAGATTCATTTATTTTGCCAGAAATCAACTAGTTTAATAAGATTGATTTAAATTCCTGGAAATTTTTCACGTTCAATGCCTTTTTTTTCTTAGATAATATTCCTTTTAATTGGGGAGGTAGTTTAATTATTGTTTTGGTTTCGTTTTCTACAACTTCTCTAAATTTAATTGGGTGAGCTGTCCCTAAGAAAACACCTAAATAATCAGAGTTTTTGTTTTCTATAAATTTATTTAAGCCTAAATAGGCAATTGCACCATGGGGTTCGGTCGTATAATCAAACGAATGATATAAACTTGATATGGCATTTCTCGTTTGAACATCTGAAAATTTGTAACCACTAATATTTTTAATTAATTCTTTATAATTATTATTAAATATTTTCTCAATTCTTATAAAATTACTTGGGTCACCGACATCCATAGCATTCGAAATGGTTTCTTGGGAAGCTTTAGGAGAATAAACACCGGTATCTAAGTATTTTGGGACTACATCGTTTATATTTGTGCTTGCGATAAAATGATCAATTGGCAAACCCATTTTTTTAGCAAGTATTCCAGAACATAAATTTCCAAAATTTCCACTCGGAACAGAAAATATTAATTTTTTGTTCAGTTTTGACAGGCTTTTATAACAAATAAAGTAATAGAACATTTGCGGAAGCCATCTAGCAATATTAATTGAATTTGCAGAGGTAAGGTTCAAATAATTGTTAATTTGAAAATCCATAAAAGCATCCTTGACAAATCTTTGACAATCATCAAATGTCCCGTCAACTGAAATTGCCTTTATGTTTTTTCCGAGAGTTGTAAACTGTCTCTCTTGCAAATCACTAACTTTATTTTTTGGATATAAAACAACAACATCTATTCCTTCAATATCCATGAATCCATTAGCTACAGCACCTCCTGTATCACCAGATGTAGCAACCAAGACTGTGATTCTTTCATCATTTTTCAAAGTATGACTTAGGCATCTAGACATAAACCTTGCGCCAACATCTTTAAATGCTAGAGTGGGACCATGAAATAATTCAAGGGTATAAATATTTTTTGATAACTTAATAAGCGGGAAATTAAAATTTAAAGTACTTTCTATGATTCTCGACAAAGTATTTTTATCAATAGACTCACCAATATATGGTTTGATAATTTCTAGCGCAATATCATTTATACTCATTTTTACTATTTTTTGAAAAAATGATTTTGGCAGTGTTGGGATTGTTCTTGGAAAGAAAAGACCTTTATCCTCAGAAAGCCCTTTTTTTAGAGCCTCAGAAAAGGTTAACGAAATTTTTGTATTCTTCAGTGAATAGTATTTCATTTGGAAGAAATAATTTTAACCCCATTTGGATTAATTTTTGAAATATAACACTGAATTTCAATATTATGAGGAGTAAATACTTTTTTCATTTCATAAGCAACTTTATTTGCTACTTCACTTCCTTTAGTCAAGGCAAATACAGAGGGGCCAGAACCAGAAATTCCACACCCTAATGCTCCAGCTTCTATTGCTTTATTTTTTAAATTATAAAATTCAGGGATAAGTGATGACCTATGAGGTTCAACAATTTCATCAACTAAGCACTTAGAAATTAAATCATAATTATTTTCATAAAGTCCACTTATCATTCCTGCAAGATTCGCCCATTGCTTAATTGCTAATTCCATTGAGACATTCTCCTTTAAGACTTCTCTTGAATGAACAGTTTTAATTTCAATTTGCGGATGAATAATAACAGCAACAAGTTCATCAGGTACCGGCAATTTAATTACATCAATTGGATTAATCGAACGTGTGAGTGTAAAACCCCCATAAATTAGTGGAGAGACATTGTCAGGAATTGCTTTCCCACTGACAAATTTCTCACCATCCATAGCAAAATTTATAAGGTCATCTTTAGAAGCTGGATCTCCTAAGATTTTATTTGCAGCGAAAACTGCACCTGCTGAACTAGCTGCACTACTCCCAATACCACTGCCAGGCTTAATCCTCTTAGTTATCTCAATTTCAAAACCAAATTCAGATTGATATTGATTTAATAATGAATTAATTGCTATTCCTGCAACGTTTTTTTTAGGATCAGAAGTTAATTGATGCCCATCTATCTTGATAATCTGTATACCTTTTTGTTTTGATTTTCTTATAATCATTTCGTCTCCAATGCCATCTAAACAAAAGCCAAGCACATCAAAACCACAAGAAACGTTTGCTACACTTGCAGGGCAAAATACCTTAATCTCTTCCATCACTTCTTCCTATTCTTATTATATCAGCAAAAATACCAGAAGCAGTAACTTCTCCACCAGCTCCAGCGCCCTTAACAATTAATGGTTGATTTTTATATCTATTTGTATAGAATAAAACTATATTATCACTGCCCTTCAAATTATAAAAATCATGATCTTTTGAAATTTCTTTTAGACCAACACTAGCTTTTCCATTTTTTAAAGTAGCAACATATTTAAGTTTTGAATTTTTCTTCTCAGCGTTATTAAGAAGCTTATTAAAATAACTATCATTTTCTTTTAATGAATTAAAGAAGGATTCATTATCAGTGGTATCTAAACAATCTTTGGGTAAAAATGATTTATTTTCAATTTCATCAAATTCAATACTAATACCACTTTCACGAGCTAGAATTAAAATTTTTCTTGCTACATCAATACCTTTTAAATCTATTTTTGGATCTGGTTCAGTAAAGCCATTCTTTTGAGCAGTTTTAGTAACTTCATAGAAAGAAATACCCTTTTTGAAATTATTAAAAATAAAATTAAGACTTCCAGATAAAACGGCTTGGATTTCTAAAATTTGATCACCTGATGCTACAAGATTATTTAGGGTGTCAATTATTGGAAGACCTGCTCCAACATTTGTTTCGAAAAGAAAAGAACTGCCATATTTACGAGATATATTTTTTAAATTCAAATAATTATCTAATACATCTGCAGCAGCTATTTTATTACAAGTAACGACACCAATGCTATTTTTTAAATATCTTAAATATTCTTTTGCAATAGATTCACTTGCAGTATTATCTACAAATATGCTATTTCTAAGATTTAATTTAATCGCATGACTGAAAAAGGCTTCTTTGTCGGCAGACTCATTACTTTGATCTAATTCCCCCCCCCAATTAGAAAGATTGATTGGACTATTACTGAGAATCATTTTTCTTGAATTTGAAATACCAAGCACCCTTATTTTTAATCCTAAAAATTCACTAAGATAATTTTCCTGCATTTTTATTTGCCCTAATAACCTGCCACCAACATTTCCAACACCAATTATAAAGAGATTCAGTTGTTTAATTTGTGACTCAAAAAACTTTTCATGCAAAGAATTTATAGCTTTATTTAGATTTTTCTTATCAACAATAATTGATATGTTTCTTTCAGAGGCTCCTTGAGCAATTGCCTTTATATTTATATTATTATTTCCCAAGGTGCTAAATAACTTGCCACTTATTCCTTGGTGATTTTTCATTTCCTCACCTACAACAGCAATATTTACCAGATTCCTCTCGATACGAGAAGGACTAATTTCACCTGATGATATTTCGTGCGAAAATTTATTATCAATAGTTTTTCTTGCAATTTCATCACAATTAGTTCTTACGGCAACACATATAGAATGCTCTGATGAAGCTTGAGTAATCATGATTACATTTATGTTCTTTTCAGATAATGCTTCAAACATCCTTTTAGCAAAACCAGTTACACCGAACATTCCACTACCTTCAATATTTATAAGACTAACATCATCAATATGACTAATACCTTTAACAACAACTTCATTGCTGGAATATTCTTCACTTATTTTTGTTCCGAGATGTTTTGGATTGAAGGTGTTTTTAATTAATAAAGGTATTTTTTTGTTTATTAATGGTTGAATTGATGGTGGATATATAACTTTTGCCCCAAAGTATGAGAGTTCCATTGCCTCATAATAACTTATTTTACTTATCGGAACAGCTTGTTTTACTATCTTTGGATTAGCTGTATACATACCACTTACATCAGTCCATATTTCTAAAATATCTCCATTTAAATGATCCGTGATTATTGAGGCAGAATAGTCTGAACCACCTCTCCCTAGTGTTGTTATCTCATTATTATTGTCACTTGAAATAAAACCTGGAATTACTATGATTCTTTCTCTCTTTGATTTAAAATGTTCATAAATTTTTTTACCAGTAAGCTCATTATCTAAAATTTGAACCCCATCTTCTAATTTTGTCTTTATAAATAATCGAGAATCCATATGTTGAGATATAATTCCATTATGATTAAATATTTCATTAATTATATAACTAGAAATTATTTCACCATAACCGGAAACAGTTGAGAGATTTTTATTGGTTATTTCTTTCCATAAAGAAATTGAATCTAACAATGATTCTATCTCGTTTAAATGTTTTTTTACAAAACTTATTGATTTACTTTGGTATTCAAGAGGAATACACTTTTTTATCGGCTCAAGATTTATTTTTTCAATTTCTAATAGCAATGATTTATAGTCATTCTTTTTTTGACTTTTTGCAAATTTTAAGCAATTTAATAATAGGTCTGTTACGTTTCCTATAGCTGACACTACTATGCAAAGCTCATCAGTGTTATTTTTTATAATTTCAATAACATTTGAAATAGATTTTGAGTCAGCGATTGATGAACCTCCAAATTTTAGTACTTTCATTTAAAAAAAAATTCTGAATTAATGAGTCGTTTTATCAAAATTATTAATTGATAAAAAATAAATATTTATGAAATACAAATTAAAAGTTCCCCCCCCATGGGGGTATTTGATAAAAGTGATGTATTCAAAGAGCTTGAATCTCTTGAAAATGAGAAAAATGAATAATTTGTCACCAAATCTGCATTAAACATGGGAGCAAAAGTATTATAAATGATTTAAAATTCACAGTTTAAGCTCCAATTCTTTTTTTTCTGACAATAAAATTTAATTTATCTTCTCCTTTTTTGTGATCTAGAAGAATATTATCTCCTTCCTTTATTTTATTGGCAACAACATTTTCGGCTAATAGATCTTCAATGTAGTTTTGAATTGCTCTATTCAATGGTCTCGCTCCATATTTTCTATCATAACCTTTTTCTATAATAAAATCTTTTGCATTTTTTGAAAGATCTAGTCGGTAGCCAATTTTATTTATTCTAGTGAATAATTTGTTTAGCTCTAAATCAATAATTTTCCCAATTTCTTTCTTCTCTAGTGTGTTAAAAATAATTACATCATCAATTCTATTTAAAAACTCAGGTGAAAATGTTTTTTTAAGAGCATTTCTGATTAAGTTTCTTTCAATTTCAGGAGCTTGGGCTTTTCTTGTTGAGGTTTCAAAGCCAACTCCAGAGCCGAAATCTTTTACCTCTCGAGCACCAATATTTGATGTCATTATTATAATTGTATTTTGAAAATTAATTTTTCTTCCTAAACTATCAGTGAGAAATCCATCATCTAGAACCTGTAATAGCATATTAAAGACATCTGGGTGAGCTTTTTCAACTTCATCCAATAATATTACAGAATATGGCCTTCTTCTTACCTTTTCACTTAATTGACCCCCTTCTTCATATCCAACATATCCAGGAGGAGCTCCAATTAATCTAGAGATTGCAAATTTTTCCATATACTCACTCATATCAACTCTAATAAGATTTTCCTCCGAATCAAAAATTTCTTTAGCCAGTATCTTTGCTAGATGGGTCTTACCGACACCAGTGGGTCCAAGAAATATAAAAGAGCCAATTGGTTTTTCTGGGTTTTTAAGACCTGCTCTATTTCTTTGTATTGCTTTAGAAACTTTTGATACTGCCTCACTTTGACCTATTATCTTATTTTCAATAGAACTTGATAAGTTGTTTAATTTGTTTTTTTCACTCTTTACAATTTTAGTGACAGGTATATTAGTTATCATTGAAACAACATCTGCGATATGGTCTTCATCAACTGATATACGATTCATTTTTGATTCCTCTTGCCATCTTTCCTGAGCTTCATTTAATTTTCTTTCAACTCTTTTTTCGTCATCACGAAGTTTTGCAGCTTCCTCATATTTCTGTTTTCTTACTACTGAATTTTTCTCATCTCTAACTTTGTCAAGCTCCTCTTCAAGCTTTATAATTTCTTCTGGGACATCCATATTATTAATATGTACTCTTGAACCAGCTTCATCTAGCGCATCAATTGCTTTATCAGGAAGATATCTGTCAGTAACATATCTATCTGTTAAATCTACACAAGCTTCTATAGCTTTTTCTGAATATACTACGTTGTGATGATTTTCATATCTCTCTTTTATATTCTTAAGAATTTCTAAGGTTTCCTTAACAGTTGTTTCTTCAACAAGTACTTTTTGAAATCTTCTTTCCAGCGCACCATCTTTTTCTATATTCTGTCTATATTCATCAAGAGTTGTGGCACCTATGCATTGAATTTCTCCTCGCGCCAATGCAGGTTTAAACATATTGGATGCGTCTAAACTTCCAGTAGCTCCTCCAGCACCTACAATTGTATGAATTTCATCGATAAATAAAATTACATTATCATTCTTTTCTAGTTCGTTCATTAAAGCTTTCATTCTCTCCTCAAATTGCCCACGATATTTTGTTCCTGCAACAAGGCTGGCTAAATCAAGTGAAACGACACGTTTTCCATATAGAATCCTTGACACTTCTTTATTTATTATTCTAAGAGCTAATCCTTCAGCAATAGCTGATTTTCCAACACCTGGCTCTCCAATTAAAAGTGGATTATTCTTTTTTCGTCGACTAAGAATTTGAGAAACCCTCTCTATTTCTTTTTCTCTTCCTATTACAGGGTCAAGCTTGTTTGATTGAGCTAATACAGTTATGTCACGGCCAAAATTATCTAATACAGGAGTCTTAGATTTAGTAGTTCCTCTAGATTCTGAGGATGAAATAAATGGATTTTCTTTTGGTTGATCTTCTTTTTCATCTGAAAAAGTAGACGAAGAAGGTAGATCTTCATAGTCATCACTAGCCAACATTAATTTAAATTGCTCCTTTACAATTTCATAATCGACATTTAAGTTTAAAAGTAATTTTGTAGTAGGATCATTTTCATTCCTTAGTATACAAAGTAAAAGGTGAACAGTATTTATCAGTTCACTCTGAAATAGTTTAGCTTCTAGAAAAGTTGTTTTTAAGGCACGTTCAGCTTGGCGAGTTAAATGAAGGTTCTTTTTATGATTAATTTCACTTGTGTTTTCAATTGAAGAAGGATTTAAAATTTCAATTTTTTTCCTTAGATCCTCTAAATTTAAATCTATTGATTTTAATATTGATATTGCTTTTCCTTCACCATCTCTTAAAATCCCTAACATAAGGTGTTCTGTCCCAATGAAACTATGCCCCAATCTTAAAGCTTCTTCTTTGCTATAAGAAATCACATCTTTAACTCTTGCTGAAAAATTATCATCCATATAAAACTCCCTTAATAAATTGAATCAAAATTTATTCGCTGCTAATTGACAAAAAAAATATCATTTAGAAAAATAGTTTACAAAAAAAATGCATCATTTTTTTTAGAATTAGATGTTAATAAAATAGTTAATAAAGGATTTAGCGATGAGAATTAAATCCTCTCTATTAAGTTAATTTAGCATTAAAATAACATAAAGATTATGACCGGAGATGATAGATTAATACCTATAAACATAGAAGATGAAATGAAATCATCCTACATTGATTATTCAATGTCTGTAATTGTTTCAAGAGCACTGCCAGATGTAAGAGATGGTTTGAAGCCAGTGCACAGAAGAGTTCTTTTTGGCATGTATGATATGGGTATAAGATCAAATTCTTCATACAAAAAATCTGCAAGAATAGTTGGAGAGGTTATGGGTAAATATCATCCCCATGGCGATAGTTCTGTATATGACTCAATGGTGAGGATGGCTCAAACTTGGAGTCTTAGATATTTATTAGTTGATGGTCAAGGTAATTTTGGTTCTGTTGATGGAGACAGTCCTGCGGCTATGAGGTACACGGAAGCTAGAATGCAAAAAATTTCTGAAGATCTATTAGCAGATATTGATAAAGATACTGTTGACCTTCAATTAAATTTTGATGACAGTTTAAAAGAGCCAACCGTTTTACCAAATAGAATACCAAATTTATTAATTAATGGGGCTTCAGGAATTGCAGTGGGAATGGCTACTAACATGCCGCCTCATAATCTAACAGAAGTTATAAATGGAATTACAATGTACATTGAAAATAGTGATGTAACCATTGAGGAACTAATGCAGGAAATAAAAGCACCAGATTTTCCCACCGGTGCAATTATATATGGCTATGAAGGTGTTAGAGATGCTTTTTTAACAGGAAGAGGCAAAGTAGTAATGAGAGCTAATGCTAATATTGAATCAATAAATGATCGTGAGTGTATAGTTGTTACTGAGATCCCTTATCAAGTAAATAAGGGAGAAATGATCAGAAAAACAGCAGAAATGATCAATGATGGTAAAATTGAAGGTATAAGTAATATTCGCGATGAGTCAGATAGAAAAGGGATGAGAGTTGTTTACATACTTAAACGTGATGCTATTCCCAACATAGTACTTAATAAACTTTTTAAATTTACGCCTCTCCAATCCTCGTTTAGTGTTAATAATATTGCCTTAGTAAACGGGAGACCTAAACTTTTAAATCTTAAAGAACTAATTCATCATTTTGTTACCCACAGACATGATGTTGTTGTTAGAAGAACCAAGTTTGAACTAAAAAAGGCTGAGGAACGGGCTCATATATTAGAAGGTCTAATTATAGCTTCAGATAACATTGATAATGTTATCAAAATTATTAGGGCTTCCTCCGATGCTGATCAAGCAAGAGAAAAGTTGATTAAGACATATAAGCTAAGTGAAATTCAAGCAAAGGCGATAGTTGAAATGAGACTTAGACAGCTTACTGGACTTGAGCAAGATAAATTAAGAACCGAACACGAGGGATTAATCATTACTATAGCAGATCTTAAAGATATTTTAGACAAAAAAGATCGTCGTATGGATATAATTAAGGATGAACTTATAGAGGTTAAAGAAAAATATGGAGATGAAAGAAGATCTAAGATTGATTATGCAGGTGGCGATTTTAGTATAGAGGATATGATACCTAATGAAAAAGTTGTAATTACTATTTCTCATGCTGGATATATAAAGAGAACACCTCTTTCTGATTACAAAATTCAAAATAGAGGTGGTGTTGGCGCTAAAGCATCTACAACTAGAGACCAAGATTTTCTTGAATACTTATTTGTAGGGACTAATCATCAGTATATGTTATTTTTTACTCAAAAAGGTAAATGCTTTTGGATGCGTGTTTTTGAAATACCAGAGGGATCAAGAACATCAAAAGGTAGAGCGATACAAAATTTGATAAGTATAGAACAAGAGGATCGTGTAAAGGCCTTTATATGCACTCAAGATTTAAAGAATGAGGATTATATAAATAGCCATTATGTTATTATGGCTACAAAAAAAGGTCAAGTCAAAAAGACTTCTCTTGAAAAGTATTCTAGACCAAGAGCCAATGGTATTAATGCGATTACAATTAGAGAAGATGACGAACTTCTTGAAGCAAAGCTCACGAACGGAAATAGTCAGATTTTTTTGGCTGTAAAATCTGGAAAGGCTATCAGGTTTGAAGAAAGCAAAACCAGGCCTATGGGAAGAAATGCATCAGGAGTAAGAGGCATAAGGCTTGCTAATGAAAGTGATGAGTTAGTTGGTATGATTTCTGTTAATGATATGGATACAAATATTCTAGTAGTTTCACAAAATGGTTATGGTAAAAGATCAAATATTGAAAATTATAGAATGACAAATAGAGGAGGAAAAGGCGTAAAAACAATTTCTGTAACTGAAAAAACAGGTGATCTAGTTGCCATTAAAAATGTCACTGATTTAGATGATCTTATGATTATTAATAAATCTGGAATTGCAATACGTATTGCAGTATCAGATTTAAGAGTTATGGGAAGGGCTACCCAGGGAGTGAAACTAATAAATATTAAGGAAAATGATTCTATTGCAGCTGTTGCAAAGGTTATGAAAGATGACGAAGAGGTGGAGGATGTAAATGAAATTGAAGTTGAAGATGGGACAATTGTAAAATAATTATAAATTTGCTGTATGACTAGGATTTATTTTATAATTATTCTTCTTATCTCAACGCTCAGCTTTGCTCAAAAGAAAGAATTGAGAAAAGCCCAAAAACTTTTTAGCGAAGGAAAGATTGATGAGTCTTTAAAAATGCTTGAAGAGAGTGATGCTCTTTTTGATACTGCGGACGACAAAACATTGGCAAGTTATAGCCTTCTTCTTGCTAAAATTGCCAGATCTAATTCAGAATTTCAAAAAACATTTGATTTTTTATTTCCAATTATGAACTCTCCTTCTGTTAAAGATGATGTTTCTATTGAATTAAGTGAATTAACAAACGATATAATAAAGAGTGCAATTGAAGACAGTGAGAAAAAGGAATATTCTGCTTCTACAAAAAAACTTTTTTTAGCCTATTCTATATCACCAGAGACAAATAGTGATTATTTATATTTTGCCTCATCTGGTGCTGTTAATGCAAAAGATTATGATCTAGCTTTAGAGTACTATTTAATGCTAGAGAAAATTAAGTATCAAGGTGTTGTGACCAAATACTATGTTACTGAGCTTGAATCTGGAAATGAAATTGAAGTTCAAAGATCTGAATATGATCTTTATAAAAAAACTAAGCAATACAAGGACTTTAGAGAAGAAAAAACTGAATCTAAATTCCCGGAAATTGTAAAAAATATTGCACTCATTTATGCTCAGAAAGGGGATAATGAAAAAGCTTTTAATGCAATTAAAAGTGCAAGGCAGGAAAACCCAAATGATATAAATTTGATTTTAACTGAAGCAAATATCTACATTGAATTGGATGAAAAAGAAAAGTTTGGACATTTAATGAATGAAGCAATTGCAATGGATCCAAATAATGGTAATTTATATTACAACTTAGGGGTCGTTACAAAAGATCTAGGAGATGTAAATTTAGCTCGAGAATATTATGAAAGAGCTATTGAGTTAGATCCTAAACTAGAAAACGCATATTTAAATTTGGTGTCCTTAATACTTGAAGGAGAAACAACAATTGTGGAAGAAATGAATAATTTAGGCACTTCAAGATCTGAAAATGCTAGATATGATGTCCTTAAAAAGGAAAGAGAAGATTTGTATCGAGAGTGTATACCGATTCTTGTTAATATTATTAACATTGATAAAAATAAAGAAGCTATTAGAACTCTAATGAATATATATGGAACCCTGGGAGATACAACTGGGTTTAAATCTATGAAGGCTTTACTTGAAGAGTAGTCTATATAAATTCCCTTTTATTAAATTTACAGTTCAATCTTTATTAGATGATTAAAATCCTTTGGAACTTTCTTATAAAAAATAGAGACCCAATCTATAAGATATTTTTAATCATAAGTTGCAGCCTTTTATCTGTGTATTTTTTTCCTAGTGGGGGGAAGTTTAAATATAACTTTCAAAAAGGGAGACCTTGGCAATATAATACCTTATATGCACCATTTGATTTTGCTATATTAAAATCTGAAGAGGAATTAGAATCTGAAAGACAGGAAATTTTAAATCAAAACAGTAATTATTATCGCTATGAGGATAATGTTTTTGATGAGGTTAAATTATCTTATCAAAATAATTTTTCAAATTTCATTTTATTAGCAGCGTCTGATGTTAGGTATATAGAAACATATAATTATGGATTGGATCTAATTAACCAAATATACTCTAATGGGGTTGTCCCTTTAGGACATGAAAATAAAGGGAAT
>Ga0163108_10002454_pt1 | contig 13442 bp, 10 predicted proteins | sample Fk1155metaG_FD_109644 | JGI IMG/M metagenome (GOLD analysis project Ga0163108, IMG submission 109644) | Marine microbial communities from the Central Pacific Ocean - Fk160115 155m metaG | ecosystem: Environmental > Aquatic > Marine > Oceanic > Photic zone | place: The Central Pacific Ocean...
TTGGCTCGGTATAAAGAAAGATTTATTAGCTAACTTATTGAAAATATTGGTGCCGGAAAGTGGAGTCGAACCACCGACCTACGCATTACGAATGCGTTGCTCTACCAACTGAGCTATTCCGGCATTTTAGTATTATTTATAAATAATCCATTTTATATATGATATTACGGAACAAGCCAAGAAACCTTTACTTGATTATTTTTATCATGCGTAAATTTTGCACGGTGATGCCCCTCACATGATAAATAAAGCCATTCTATTTCAATAATTTTCGCTAAAATAACTATAAAATTATCTTTTCCGTCATGATTTTCATTAGGTATGTATTCATATCCATCTGGGTTTTTAATTAATGACCCGGGTGTATCGCCAACTTGATAACAGATCTTACTCATGCCATAACTTTTTTCCCATGCATCATCAACTAATGCTCCATCATAATGCAGAGTTAAATTTGATTTAAGACGAAGTTGTAATTTTTCTTGCTGACTATAAATATGTATCACCGCACTTGGATTAAAATTAATTTGTACGATCTTTTTAGAACGTCGATCAGCATGAAAACGAAGTGTTTCAGTTTTTTTATTAGCAGATCTTAATACAAGTGTTCTAGCAGCAGGACTATTATTGTCTAGTGTAACTAATGTTGGTGTATGAAAAGAACTATTTCGATCTTTAACGCCTTCTTCTAAAAAAGACCAAATCTGATTATAGATTTCAACAGGATCATTATAAAGACTTTCCATTATCAGCCCTATAATTTAGTAACTACGAAACAAACTAATCTAAAACTAGATCAATTTCACCATATTTAAATTTATTATATTTTTTATATAGCAAATTGTAGATCGCCAAGGCGTTTTGTTAGCTTCATATTTTCAGCATAATCAATTGGTACACCAATCAGTGCTGGGCCATCCTGTTTAAACGCTTCTTCTAAGGCAGGTTTAAATTCATCTGCAGATGAAATAATTTTACCCCAGGCATCAAAAGATTCGGCTAACATCGCAAAATCTGGATTATTGAATTTAAGATCAGAATGTTTTCCCTTAAACTGATTTTGTTGCTTCCATTTAATTAAACCATATTCACCATCCATTAAAATAACGGCAACAACATTAAGGTTATATCTGACAGCAGTTTCAATGTCCTGTACATTCATCAAAAAACCAGCATCACCACAAACAGCCAAAACACGCGTTTCAGGAAATGCAAATTTAGCGCCCATTCCTGCAGGAAATGCAAAACCCATCGTGCAAAATCCATTTGAAATAAGGCAAGTATTTGGTTCATCGCATTGATAATAACGCGCTATCCACATCTTATGTGCGCCGACATCAGATAAAAGTACGTCAGATGGACCGAGTGTTTCACGAATATCCCAGATCACCTTTTGCGGCTTCATCGGAAATGATGTGTCATCCTTTTCCATTGCAAAATCATTACTGATTGTTTCTCTTAATCTTTGTTTATTATTAATATCGAAAAGTGGTAATTTATCTTTATATTTTTCATCTAATAGTTCGTTTATTTGCCATAATGCATCGGCAACATCAGACACCACCTCAACATCTACAATATAATCTTCATCTATCTCGGCTGGCCAAAAATCAATATGGATAATTGTTTTTTTTCTATCTCTATTCCAAAGCTTTGGGGCGTACTCAACAAGATCGTAACCAATAGCAACAATCAAATCAGCATTATAAAGTGCGGCATTCACATGGTCTTGGCCTTGTAACCCTATGGTATATAAACAATGCGGGTCCTGCCGAGAGACAGCACCTTTACCCATAAAAGTATTAACCACTCTAATACCTGTTTTCTCTGCAAGTTGTCGCAACTGGTTTGATGCACGTTTCCTGATTGCACCATTACCAGATAATATAAGGGGTTTTTTAGCTTTTATAATCGCCTCTACAGCTGCTTTAACTGCTTTATGATCGGCTGCAGCGCGTCTTGTTTTACGTGGTTCAATGATTTTCTTTGATGTTGCTTCCTTTTTTGCAATATCTTCTGGTAACTCAAGTACAGTCACGCCTGGTTTTTCCTGTTCTGCAATCTTAAAAGCTTTTCTCACCATCTCCGGGATTGTTTCAGGTTTATAAATACTATGGGCCCACTTACTAATGGGTCTTAGCATTTGAATCGAATCCATATTTTGATGGCTTTCTTTATGGAGTCTGCCCGTGCTTGCTTGTCCAATAATAGCAATCGTTGGTACACGATCCATATTAGCATCAGCCAAACCTGTCACTAAGTTCGTAACGCCCGGGCCAAGAGTTGCAAGACAAACGCCTGGTTTACCTGTTAAGCGACCATAACCATCTGCCATAAACGCCGCGGCCTGTTCGTGTCGACATAACACGAACTCAATGTGGCTATCCTTTAATGAGATCATAAAATCAGCATTCTCTTCACCAGGAACACCAAAGATCTTTTCTACGCCTTCAGTCTCTAAACAATGAACGAACAAGTCAGATGCCTTCACAATCAACCCCCAGATTTTTAGTTCTTATTTTTTTATAATGCATCCCTCAACCCTTTATGATATTCATTTTCAAAAATTAGACATGGCCATATGACAGCATAGCTTCGGCAACTTTCACAAAACCAGCAACATTTGCGCCCTGAAGATAATTAACTTTACCTCCTGACACTTCACCGTATTCAACACAACTATCATGAATACTTTTCATCATTGATTGAAGCATGTCGGCTAACTGTGCCTCTTCCCATGCGATACGGGCGCTATTCTGACTCATCTCAAGACCAGATACACCAACACCGCCAGCATTAACAGCTTTTGCGGGACCAAAACTCACGCCAGCATCAACAAACGCATCAACTGCTGCTTGCTCGCATGGCATATTTGCAGCTTCCGCTACAAGTTTAACTCCGTTTTTAATCATGGTTGCAGCATCTTCGTCATTTACCTCGTTTTGTGTTGCTGATGGAACAGCTATATCAGCAGCAACACCCCATGGACGTTTATCAGCATGGAAAGAAATATTTTTAAATTCATCAGCTGCTTCTGAAACACGTCCTCGTCTCACATCTTTAAGTTCTTTAATCCAGTCTATCTGTTCCTGAGTTAAACCATCAGAACATTCAATAAAACCACCAGAATCAGAAAGCGTTAATGGTTTTCCGCCAAGCTGTAAAACTTTCTCTGCCGCATGTGTTGCCACATTTCCAGAACCTGATATAAGTACGCTTTTTCCTTCAACGTCCTGTTTTATTTGTTGCAACATGTTCTGCGCAAAAAATATTGCGCCGTATCCAGTTGCCTCGGTACGCATTTTTGAACCACCAAAAGATAAACCTTTACCAGTTAGTATCCCGACAAAATGATTAGTAATTCGTTTGTATTGCCCAAACATAAACCCAATTTCGCGACCGCCAACACCAATATCACCAGCTGGCACATCGGTATCCTCACCAATATGTCGATAAAGTTCGGTGACAAAACTCTGGCAAAAACGCATTACCTCAAGCTCGGATTTACCTTTTGGATTAAAGTTTGCACCCCCTTTACCGCCGCCCATTGGCAGTCCAGTCAAACTATTTTTAAATGTCTGTTCGAACCCTAAAAATTTGAGAATGCTTTGATTAACAGAAGGATGGAAACGCAACCCCCCTTTATATGGACCAATTGCACTATTAAATTGGACACGCCATCCGCGATTAGTTCTGATGTTTCCCTCATCATCAGTCCACGGTACGCGAAATGAGACAACACGCTCTGGTTCCGCCATGCGTTCCAAAATTTGCATTTCATGATAAATAGGCTTATCTGCAATATACGGAAATATAGTCGATGCAACTTCATGTACGGCTTGCACAAACTCGGGTTCGCCGGGATTGCGTTTTTCAACACCCTCCATATAACGACCAAAATATTCTTTCGATTTAGCTGAACTCACATTTGATTTGGACATGGAACCTCTCCCTCCCCTTCTTTATTACACTCAACTACTTACAGTTATTATATTTTTTTATTTTATTGTTTTTATTAATATTTTTTATTATTTGTATATTTTCTAGCTTAGGCTTTTGCTAAAGCTTGTTCTATATCACTCAACAAATCATCAATATGCTCAATACCCACAGACAATCTAACAAGATCATCTGATACGCCTGCTTTCACAAGCTCTTCTGGTGACAGTTGTCTATGAGTTGTTGTTGCTGGATGACAAGCTAATGATTTTGCATCGCCGATATTAACAAGACGCGTAATTAATTCGAGTGCATCAATAAATTTTGTGCCTGCCTCTGCGCCACCCTTAATACCAAAACTCAATATTCCTGCTGCCTTACCATCACAATATTTTTTTAATAATTGATAATCTTGATGATCAGAGAGTCCGGCATATCGAATCCAATCAACCTTGTCGTGTTTCGAAAGATAATTGGCCACTTCAATTGCATTCTCACAATGACGATCCATTCTGACAGGCAATGTCTCAATACCCTGAAGAATCATAAAACTATTCATTGGGGATATTGCAGAGCCAGTATTTCTTAATGGAACAACTCGGGCGCGACCAATGTATGCTGCTGGCCCCAAAGCTTCTGTGTAGATAACGCCATGGTAGGATGGGTCTGGTTCGTTTAGTCGCTTAAAACGACTTGCATGTTCTGCCCATGGAAATTTACCCGAATCAACGAGAACACCGCCAATGTTACTGCCATGTCCACCCATATATTTTGTTAATGAATGCACAACAACATCGCAACCATGTTCGAAAGGACGACATAGATATGGTGTTGGTACAGTATTATCAACGATAACGGGAACCCCTTTACTATGAGCTAACTCAGATATTTTTCCAAGGTCGGCTACATTACCCGCAGGATTACCAATAGATTCACAAAAAACCGCTTTTGTTTTGTCATCTACTAACTTTGTTATTTCTTCATAATTAGGAGCATCAATAAAACGTACTTCTATTCCCATTTGAGGGAATGTGTGTGCAAACAAATTATATGTACCGCCATATAAACTGCTTGTCGAAATAATATTATCTCCAGATTCTGCAATAGTTTGAATCGCATAATTGATAGCGGCCATACCAGATGACAATCCTAAAGCTGCGATACCTCCTTCCATCTCCGCAACACGCTGCTCAAGGACAGCTGTGGTTGGGTTCATGATACGTGTATAGATATTACCCTCTACTTTCAAGTCAAATAAATCAGCGCCATGTTGAGTATCATCAAAGGCATATGATGTTGTCTGATATATTGGAACTGCTACTGCCTTAGTTGTAGGTTCTGGTGAATATCCGCCATGAACTGCTATAGTTTCTAATTTCATGATGACCTCTTTTTTATAATGTCCTTAATAAATTTATTATTATTTATACAAAAACTTTCTTAATTTCTTTTAGAATTCTTAACACGAACAACAATATCTATACCATCCTGCAATGTGTTTTCTGGTAATTCTGGTAGTGGACTAATCTTAACATCCTCACATTCAAAGTCTAAAATTTCACCAGTATCTATATTAAAGTAATGAGAGTGTGGTGTTGTTTTGGTGTCATAATAGATTCTCGAAGAATCAATAATAACACGCCTAACAAGCCCTTTTTCAGCAAATAAATTCAGTGTGTTATATACGGTTGCTCTGGAAATACTACTACCATTATTATCAAGTGTCGCAATAATATTCTCAGCGGAAAGATGTTGATCTTTACAAAAAATAATATTAGCTATATCTACGCGTTGACTCGTTGGTTTTATATTTAATGAAGATAAGGTTCTAGAAGTAGAACTCTTACTCATTTTCATAGGTTCGTGATTGTTTAAATCGTCCTTCATCACAAGCATTATATTAGATGCCCGCGAGAAAGTGGAGCCTAAATAAGAGTGATTATCATTTATTAGGCTAATTTTTTTGTATCGATAGTACGTTGAAGACTAAAACTATTAATATCCATAAAAGAAGGAGTATTGAATAAATAATCTGCCAATAATTTAGCTGACGAAGGGGCTTGTAGTATCCCTTTTCGAAAATGGCCTGTATTAACATAAATATTCTTAAAATTAGGGACTGCTCCGATAATAGGCTTACCATCAGTAGTTGCAGGACGTAAACCAGCCCAATGGGCAATAAATTCTGCATCTACTAATTCAGGAATTATTGAGTATCCCCAATCAAGTAATCGATTCTTAGTTATCTCTGTGATGGTTTTATCAAAACCAGCATCTTCCATCGTACTCCCTATAAGCATATTACCATCAAGCCTAGGAATGAAGTAATAAGCCCCATCTAAAATAATTTTATCTATAACGGGATTATTCGAACGAATACAGATCATTTGTCCACGTATTGGTTTTACATCAATATCCTTATTCATGTTATTTAATAATAACCTACTCCATGCGCCCGTTGTTAAAATAAGATTATCAGCGAATAATTTCTCATCGTTACTCAAATTTATATATTCAAACTTATTATCATTCAAACCTATATGTGAAATTTCAGAATTTTCAAATAGGTTAACAGAAAGTTTTTTTAAGCTTTTATATAATGCCTCTAGCAATAATGGAGGTCTAACCTGGAATACTTCCGGAAGTAAAATAGAATGCTCTGGAATATTAATCTTTATTTGATTTACATTTATTTTTTCTATCACATGAATTTTATTTTTATAAGCCCAGTTTTTAGTCTCTTGAGAGTGATCCTTATCGATAATAATTAAACCAGAGTTAATTAGTTCTGCATCAACACCTGTTTCATTATTAAGACCGGAAATAAAATCTGGATATAATGTTTTTGCTTGCTCAGAAAGAACTATAGAATCTCGATTCTCAATCCAAGGTCGCATAGGTGATAAAATTCCACCAGCCACTCTGGATGCTTCATTGCCGAATAACTGACGATCCAAAACTGCAACACTTGCGCCACGAATTGCAATCTCTCTTGCAGTTGTCATACCGATAACACCACCACCGATGACAATATAATCGTATATCATATTAATATTGAATTATAATTATTGAGAGGATTCTCTTATTGATGTAAATCAAATTTCTAGTTATAAAAATAAGTAGGTATCTATTATTGTGCCATGAAAAATTCTACGCCATCTCTTTAGCTTTTTTTATTAATTCTTTTGGTAAAGAGAAAACAACACTCTCTTTAATACCTGGTGATTCTTTAACTATAGATGCACCTACTATTTTTAATTTTCTTATAACTTCTTCCACTAGAATTTCTGGAGCAGATGCGCCTGCTGTTAATCCAATATTTTCTTTTCCATCTAACCACTCATCTTTGATTTCTGTTGCATCATCAATTAAATATGCTGGTACACCTGCCTTTTGAGATATTTCCATTAACCGCGAGGAATTAGAACTATTAGGTGACCCAACAACTAGAATCAGGTCACATTCTTTCACTAACGTCTTTACTGCATCCTGTCTATTCTGTGTTGCATAACATATATCTTTCTTTTTTGGGCCATCAATCTTTGGGAAACGCTCTCTTAATGCATTAATAACTTCAGATGTATCATCCATTGATAGTGTTGTTTGTGTAACAAAAGCTAAAAAACTCGGATTTTTAACCTTTAATTTCATTACATCTTCAACCGACTCAACGATATACATTCCGCCCCTACCTGATTTTGGTTGATATTGGCCAACTGTACCTTCAACTTCAGGATGACCTTCATGCCCAATCAAAATACATTCTCTCTCTTCATCTTGATATTTACCCACTTCCATATGGACTTTAGTTACAAGCGGGCATATTGCATCAAATACCCTTAATCCTCTGCGTGCTGCTACATCACGAACTACTTTTGACACTCCATGCGCACTGAAAATAACCGTTGAGTCGTCTGGTACTTCATCAAGTTCCTCAACAAAAATAGCGCCTTTATGACGAAGTGAATTAACTACATATTTGTTATGCACGACTTCATGACGAACATAAACAGGTGCCCCGAATAATTCCAGCGCCCTTTCGACGATGTCTATTGCTCGGTCAACACCGGCACAAAAACCTCGTGGATTTGCCAATAATATCTGCATTCAAAATATCCTAAAGCATTGGTACTAAGCAAAAATCATTATAAAAGAACTAGTTTGGTACATTACAATGAGTTCTTTTTTTGATCAATCAATAAAGTATCTATAATTAAAAGAATGGCGCCAATTGTTATTGATGAATCAGCTATGTTAAATGCTGGCCAATATAGATCCTGATAATGAACCTCAATAAAATCTACAACATATCCAAGCGTTAGCCTGTCCCATAAATTACCTAATGCCCCAGCAAGTATAAAAGACAACGCAAATAGCAAACATCTACTTTTTCTTAACGCATTATAGATCCAAACAACGATAATAATACTAACAAGAGATGAGATGCCTATAAAAAACCAACGCTGCCAACCCCCAGCATCACTTAGAAAACTAAATGCTGCGCCTGTGTTATACATCAAAGTGAAATTTAGTCCGCTATAAATATATTGTGGATCATGAAGTATTAGAAATTGAACCGCATAGAATTTTGTTATTTGATCCAAAATAACAATTACTACTGATAAAGTTAACCATCTAAACATAAAGTACTCTTAATATTAAGCGTATAATCTAGTTTCGCCATTTTTTGTAATATTAATCACGCAACGTGAACATAATGTTTGATACGAATCGTTTATACCAACACTCTCATGTCTATGCCAACAACGAACACATTTTTCATGCTCACATTTTTTTGCATGAATAAATAGATCTGAAATACCTGTCTCTAATGCTTCATTGCTACACTTATCTAATGGATGAATTTCGGCACTTGATGAAATTAAAACAAACTTTAACTCATCTTTAATGAAATTAAGTTCATCAAATAAATCTTTACTGCAATAGATACTAATTTCAGCATCCAGCGAAGATCCTATCGTTCCATTATTGCGTAATATTTCTAATTGCTTATTTACTTCATCACGAACTGAAATAATAGTTTCCCAGCGAACATTTCTTAATTCTGAATCTGCATCTCCTATTTCATTTTCATACCAATCCTCTAAAAAAACAGAATTTTTTTTATCTCCGGGTATATGCTTCCATATTTCTTCAGCTGTATAACTCATAATAGGAGCTAACCACCTAACTAACATTTGTATTAGATGGTACATAACTGTTTGCCCTGAACGTCTAATTAAACTATCTTTTCCGGTTGTGTATTGTCTATCTTTTATTATATCAAGATAAAATCCACCCATTTCGACAACACAAAACTGATGTAATAATTGATAAATTAGATGAAACTCAAATTCACCATAAGCTTTAATGATTTCCTTTTGCAGATTTTCGGCATGCTCAAAAATCCATTTATCTAAATCCAACATATCCGAAAAACTAATACTATTTTTCTTTGGATCAAAATCATCTAGATTCGATAAAAGATAGCGAGAAGTATTGCGAATTCTTCGATATGCGTCTGCTATTCTTTTTAGTATTTCATCTGACACATTCATTTCAGATCGATAATCTGTCGCAGCTACCCAAAGACGCAAAACATCTGCGCCATACACATTCATAACTTTCTGTGGTGCAATAACATTGCCCTTTGATTTCGACATTTTCATTCCACTTGCATCCACAGTAAAACCATGTGTTACAACACAATGATAAGGCTTTTGATTTTTATTTATAGCTAATGAAGTCAACAGTGAAGACTGGAACCAACCACGATGTTGGTCTGAGCCCTCTAAGTAAAGATCGGCTGGATAAGCCAAACGCTTATCATTATGTAATACTGTATCGTGAGTAACGCCTGAATCGAACCAAACATCTAGTGTGTCCATAACTTTGATATAATTTTTAGAATCACTTCCGAGTATTTCAGTCGAATCTAAATCAAACCAAGCATTAATACCTTTCTGTTCTACAATTTCAGCAACTTTTATGATAATTTTTAGTGTATCTGGATGTAATTCTTGGGTTTCCCGGTGAATAAAAACAGGAATTGGTACGCCCCAGGTGCGTTGCCTAGAAATACACCAGTCAGGACGATTTTCAATCATTCCGGATATTCTGTCTTTACCCCACGAAGGCTCCCAACTAATTTCATTGATTGCACTCAAGGCTTGCTCTCTTAATCTATTATTCTCCATACTGATAAACCACTGTGGGGTTGCACGAAAAATTATTGGCGTCTTGTGACGCCAACAATGCGGATAACTATGCTGTATAGTTTCTTGTAGTAGTAGATTATTATTATCTTCTAGAACCGAAATTATAGAAGCATTCGCTTTAAATACGTATTGACCAGAAAATATTTTTGTATCAGATATGAAACACCCATTATCGGCAACTGGATTATCAACAACCAAATTGTATTTTTGGCCAACTATATAATCGTCTTGTCCATGCCCTGGTGCAATATGGACAGCGCCAGTACCTGTTTCAAATGTAACATGCTCACTCATTACAATAGGAACAATTCGTTCGTAAAAAGGGTGGCTAAGATTTAAGCCTTCTAATTTTGAACCTAGGCAATTTGATAGAACCTCGTAATCTGTAAAACCATAACGATCTAAAACGGTTCTATGTAACTCATTCGCTATGATTAATATTTCATCATTAACCAATACTAATACATATTCATTTTTTGGATGTAAGGCAACAGCCTGATTTGCAGGTAAAGTCCAAGGTGTTGTCGTCCAAATAACAGCAGAAACAGATTTAATATTTTTCTTTATATTAAATTTCTTAAGTAATTCACTAAACTCATTAACATGAAATCTAACATCGATTGATGGTGATTGTTTCTCATGGTATTCAACTTCTGCTTCTGCTAAAGCAGAACGGCAGTCAATACACCAGTGAACTGGCTTAACGCCTTTATGTAAATGTCCTTCCTCAATAATTTTTCCAAGCGCTCGGATAATATTTGCTTCTGTGTCATAACTCATCGTCAGATAGGGTTTCTCCCAATCGCCTAATACTCCAAGACGTTCAAAATCAATTTTTTGCTTATCTACCTGTTTTGATGCAAATTCACGACAAGCATCGCGAAACAATCTAGGTTCAACCTTTTCGCCAGCTTTGCCAATTTTCTTTTCAACCTGTAATTCAATTGGTAATCCGTGACAATCCCAACCAGGAACATAAGGAGCATCAAACCCACAAAAACCTTTTGATTTAATAATAATATCTTTAAGAATTTTATTAACAGCATGACCTATATGAATATCACCATTTGCATATGGTGGACCATCATGCAAAATAAATTTCTTATTACCACTGCGATTCTCCCTTATCTTTTGATATAAATTATTATCTTTCCAACTATTTAATATTTCAGGCTCACGCTGAGAAAGATTTGCTTTCATTGGGAAATCTGTATTTGGTAAATTTAATGTATCTTTATAGTTTTTCATTGCTCAGTTACTTACATTACTCGTTGATTATATTCTTTTAGGCATTCCTTAGTTTCGTCAATATCTTTCTTGATCTGTTCAATCAATTCTTTCTCACTTGTTATATGTTCATCATTGCGTAATTTACTAATTAATTCGACATGAATATGCTGTCCGTATATATCCTCACTAAACTCAAGTATATGTGCCTCTAAAAGAACTCGCCCGCCTTTATAGACTGGTCTTGAGCCAATATAAACTACTGCATCGAGTTTTTTGTCATCTACACCGTAGACATAACCAGCAAAAATACCGTTAACAGGCGATAAATTCCTATGTAATTCTATATTAATAGTTGGAAAACCTAGTGTTTTTCCTCTTTTATCACCATGAGCAACTCTTCCACTGATTGTATACGGTCTTCCTAAATAATGATTCGCTTTAGTTATATCTCCTTGGGCAAGCGCATCACGAATCAGAGTGCTACTAACACGTATGCCCTCTTCAATATAGGAGCCTGTCTTAAATACTTCGAAATTTTTTTCTTGAGAATTTTCTAATAGATACTTGTAATTTCCTTCTCTGTTTTTTGCAAACCGAAAATCATCTCCAACAATAATCTTTTGAGCTGATAGGCCCTTCAATAAAATATCATCGATGAAATCAATGGCAGCTAAATTAGCTAATTTTCGATTAAATTTTAAGCATACGACACGATCAATATTGTAATTTGAAAATTGTTGTAACTTTTCTCGTAGACGAGTTAATCGTGATGGTGATGCATCAGGATCAAAATATTCCATCGGTTGTGGTTCAAATATAAGTACGGTTGAAATTAAGTTAAAACGTTTAGCAGTTTCTTTTAGTTTCTCTAGAACAAGTTGGTGCCCTAAATGAACGCCATCAAAATTTCCCACGGTCGCAGCACACTCTTTGCTTTGTCTGTGTAAATTAACTAATCCGTGAATAAATTCCATTAGCTGATAAAAAGTGAATTATATTATTATTTTAGAGTTTTAAAATTTTGTAAACGTAACCCAGAAAACCATAAAAAAGCGAAGTAACTTAGCATGCTGATTGTAATCCATAATATTAAATTAAATACTCTTTCAATGACACTCCAGTCAAACCAGACCGAAATATCAGTAATGCCTAATATAATAATTCCTGCCATAAAAATCATGGCAAGTATAATTTTCAAAATAAATCCTAGCCATTTTTTTCTTAACTGATAAACCTGTATTTTCTTCAATTTCCAAAACAGTAAAAATGCCTGTAAATAAGCCGATAATGATGTCGCTAAAGCCAAACCAACATGTCCTAGATTAAAACGATTAAATAATAAAACTAATAAAATATTTAATACAAAATTAGCAATTACAGCGATTATGCCAATTCTTACGGGTGTCTTCGTATCTTGCCGAGAAAAGAAACCTGCTGATAGAACCTTAATAAAAATAAATGCGGGTAACCCAATAGCATAAGCTGTTAAACTATAGCTTGTCATAAATACATCATTTTGTGAAAACTCTTTGTATTGAAATAAAGTTATTAATAATGGGCTTGCTAACATTGCAAGTCCTAAAGCTGCTGGTAGAGCGATTACACAAACCAATCGCATTGACCAATCTAATGTATCAGAAAATTTTTCGGATGAGCCTTGAGTATGTTTTTCAGATAAATTAGGTAATACAGCTGTAGCTAAAGCTATGCCAAATACGCCTAAAGGAAATTCAACAAGACGATCTGAAAAATATAACCAGGAAATGCTTCCAGTTTTTAGAAATGAAGCTATTAATGTATCTATCAATAAATTTATTTGCACAATGGATACTGCAAACAATATTGGGACCATTAATTTAATGATACGTCTTACCCCATCCTTATCACTAGTTAATGATGGTTTTGGAAACTTTTTTATTTTTAGCAAAAAAGGAGCTTGAAAAAATAATTGAATAAAACCAGCGATAAGCACAGCCCATGCTAATGCTTCGACAGGAGTTTCTAGCAATGGCGCTAACCAGACTGCACAAATAATTAAAGATAAATTTAATAAAA
>Ga0163108_10002456_pt1 | contig 13441 bp, 12 predicted proteins | sample Fk1155metaG_FD_109644 | JGI IMG/M metagenome (GOLD analysis project Ga0163108, IMG submission 109644) | Marine microbial communities from the Central Pacific Ocean - Fk160115 155m metaG | ecosystem: Environmental > Aquatic > Marine > Oceanic > Photic zone | place: The Central Pacific Ocean...
TATATTGTTATTTAAAGCAGACAATAAAAAAAATACCCCAAATCCTAGAGGTAAAATAAAAGATATAATTCCAAAAAAACGACGCTTTTTAGGTGTCATTATTGTTCTCTATAATTGTAGAGTATAAATTCTTTGAAATTAAAAATTTTAAATAGGAAAAAATTAATAAAAATATCAATGACCCAAATGTGATAATATATGAAAGGTATATAAAAAAGTCATAGTTGTTATTATTAAATACTGTTTCCATTTAAATTTTTCCTAAAACTTTTAGATGATAAACTTTTCTTTCAATTAAAATCGAATGAGCTCTCAAAACTACAACTAAAATAAAAAAGGTATGAAATGCTAAAGTCATAATTATAAGAGGAACAAGCATGGATTGGTCAATTGAAATTCCTCCAGTTCTAATAATAGATGCTGGTTGATGAAGGGTATTCCACCAGTCAACAGAAAACTTAACAATAGGCAAATTGATAGAACCGACTATCGCTAATAGAGCAGCAGGACGACTCCCCCTTTCATTTTTTTCAAAGGCATTAGAAAGGGCGATATAACCAAGAAAAAAAATAAAAAGAATAAGCATTGAAGTTAATCTTGCATCCCATACCCACCAAGTTCCCCACATAGGTCTTCCCCATATTGATCCAGTAAGAAGTGTTAGCAATGAAAATAAAGCTCCAACAGGGGCAATTGATCCCGACAAGATGTCAGCTAGAGGGTGCCTCCATACAATAAAGAAAAAAGAACAAATTGATAGTAAAAGGTAAGAAAATATTGAAAGCCAAGCACTTGGAACATGAACATACATTATCCTTACTGCTGACCCCTGAACTAAATCTTCCGGACTATCAAAAAGAGCAAAATAAATTCCAATTATAGTTAATGTAATTAATAAACCCATTAACCAGGGTAACAAGAAATTTGTTATTCTGAAGAAACGAGAAGGATTTGCTAAATAATCTATCATAACTGTAATATATTCATTTTTAATTCAAATAGTATAGGAAAGTTTACTCTAAATATATCTTAATAGCTGAAGAAGTGACTATGGGTGAAATAGCTAATAAAAATGATAGAGACATACATTGCAAATAAAGAGTTGAGTAAGGGATGAGGCCTTCTAAACAGAAAAGAGTAGATGAAATTCCAAAAATTAATATTGGTATAGTTAACGGAATTATAATTAATATAACGATAACGTTTGATTTTTTTGCACCTAAAACTAAAGCGGCTCCCATTATACCTATGAGTGAAAATGATAATGTTCCCAGGAACAAACTAAAGCAAATTATCCATAAAAGATTTAATGGTAAATTTAAAAAAATTGATATCAGGGGAAATAAAATGATTAATGGAAAGCCTACGGAAATCCAATGACATAACGCTTTAATTAAAACTATAACACTCAAAGGCAAATTTGATAAAAATAATTGTTCTAAATATCCTTCTGATATATCAGATATAAAAAACTTTTCTATTGCAGTAAGAAAGGTAATCAATGAACATGTCCATATAATGGCAGGAGAAAAGTTTTTCAATAAATTTGACGATGGACCTAAACTTAGTGGAAAAATCAAAAGCAAACTTAGGTAAACTCCAATCACAAACAAGGGATCTTTTAGTGATTTGTTCTGCACCTTTAGTTCTCTGTAAAATATAGAAGACATTTTACTTTTCATTTAATTACATCCAAATTTATAATCTGAGTAGATGCTTTTTTATAATGGTGCAAAGTATCATGAGATGACATGATAACAATGCCATTATTATTTATATGGTCACTAATTAATTTAATAAAAACTTTTTCATATCTTTTATCAACAGAGCTCAAGGGTTCATCCAAAACCCATAACGATTTTTTATTGAGGTTCAAAAGAGATAACGCTACTCTCCTTTTTTGACCGACTGAAAGTTGATAAACATGAAGATCTTTCAAATGAAAAATTTGAAATAAATCTATTCCTTCATTGAAGGGGTTAGGAATGTCTAGAAGAATGGATAAGTGCTTTATGTTATCCCAAACTGATAAGTTTGGTGAAAGTGAATCTAAGTGACCTAAATAAAAAATATTTTTTGCATATTCAGTATTTTCATTATTTATTTTTATATTATTCCATAGTAGGAATCCACTGTCAGGTCTTAAAAATCCACATATACACTTCAATAAAGTTGTTTTCCCGATACCATTTGAGCCAGTTAAAATGTATAACTTACCAAAATTAAATATATAACTAAATTTAGAAAACAGTCTATTAAAGCCTTTGACTATTGCAAGATTGTCTAATTCCAAAGTATTTTTTTTAGGTATATTAATATTAGTATCCAGAGTTTTAATTATTTTTTCACTTTCTTGTAGGTTTTAGATCTAATAATGATAAATTATTATATAAATTGTTAATAAAATTTGTATAATCCACACGCAAGTATAACTTAAAATCATAACATTATAAATTATATATTGTTACTGAATAATTAAAATTTTAAAAGAAGAAGACCATGTCAATACCATTAAAACAAAATTGCTTAAAAGAACTTAATCTAAGTTCTGGGAAAGTTTTTTACTATAGTATTAAAGAGCTATCGAAACAATTTCCTGAGATTGCCAGTTTACCTTTTTCTTTAAAAGTATTATTAGAAAATTTATTACGACATGAAGATGAGCCAGGTGTTAACGAAGAAAATATTAGAGCTCTAGCTAAAACTTCTGCAAGTAATATTAAGGGCATGGAAATAGCATTTAGGCCAGCAAGAGTTTTAATGCAAGATTTTACAGGTGTTCCTGCAGTTGTTGATTTGGCTGCGATGAGAGACGCTATGGTAAAATTGGACAAAGACCCTAGTAAAATCAATCCTTTGTCACCTGTAGACTTAGTGATCGATCACTCGGTGATGGTTGACTTTGCAGGTGATGCAGATGCGTTTAAAAAAAATGTAAAACTAGAATTTTCTAGAAATGCTGAAAGATATAGTTTTTTAAAATGGGGATCTAAAGCTTTCAATAACTTTCGAGTTGTACCTCCTGGAACAGGTATATGTCATCAGGTAAACCTTGAGTATTTAGCCAAAACTATTTGGACTAAAGAAATTAATGGAAAACTTTTTGCTTTTCCTGACACTTTAGTTGGAACTGACAGCCATACAACAATGGTAAATTGCTTGGCGGTTTTAGGTTGGGGAGTAGGCGGCATTGAAGCTGAGGCTGCTATGTTAGGACAACCTATTTCTATGCTTGTTCCAGAAGTTGTTGGTTTTAAATTGAAAGGAGAACTTCCTGAAGGAGCAACAGCCACAGATTTAGTTTTGAGGATAGTTGAAATGCTTCGTGAAAAAGGTGTCGTAGGAAAGTTTGTAGAATTTACAGGATCAGGCTTAGATAGTTTAAGTTTGGCTGATAGATCTACCATTTCAAACATGGCTCCAGAGTATGGGGCTACATGTGGGTTTTTCCCTATTGACCAAGAAACACTTAACTACCTAAAATTTACAGGAAGAGATGAAAGTAACCTTGAGCTTGTTGAGAAGTATTCAAAAGAACAAGGGATGTGGAGAGATAAACATACAGAAGATCCAGTTTTCAGTTCAACATTAGAATTGCATTTGCAAGATATTAAACCATCTTTAGCCGGCCCAAAAAGACCTCAGGACAGGGTATTAGTAGGCAAACTTAAAGAAAGTTTTATGAGCACGCTTTTTGAGGCTTCTCAAAGAACAGAGATTAGAGCTTCCAATTTTAAATCTACAGAACTTAGAGATGGAGATATTGCTATTGCAGCAATTACAAGTTGCACCAATACATCTAATCCATCAGTTTTAATAGCTGCAGGATTACTTGCAAAATCTGCCAATACATTGGGCTTAAAAGTAAAGCCATGGGTAAAAACATCTCTAGCTCCAGGCAGTAAAGTGGTCACTGACTATTTAGTTGAGTCTGGTTTACAAGAGCACCTAGACAGTTTGGGCTTCAATCTAGTAGGCTATGGATGTACGACTTGCATAGGTAATTCGGGGTCCTTATCAAATGAATTAATAGATTTAATTGATAGTAATGATCTTTTAGTAACTTCAGTATTATCAGGTAACAGAAATTTTGAAGGAAGAATCAGCCCTCATATAAAGGCCAACTATCTCGCATCACCCCCCCTTGTAGTGGCTTATGCAATTACTGGAACAGTAATTATTAATTTAGATGAAGATCCAATTGGTTTTGATAAAGAAAATAAGTCAATTTTTTTAAAAGATATTTGGCCTTCTAATGAAGAAATACTTAAAGTTATCAGTTCAGTAATAACCCCTGAAATGTATAGAAAGCAATATAAATCTGTTTTTGAAGGCGGTGAGGATTGGAGATCGATAATAGGAGATGGTAACTTAACTTATAAATGGGATGATACTTCTACTTATGTTCAAAACCCTCCATACTTTGAGAATATGAAAAGCGATCCTGATAAAATTGAAAATATAATAGGAGCAAGATCTTTAGCCATTTTAGGGGATTCAATTACTACTGATCATATCAGTCCTGCTGGATCGATTTTAAAGTCTGGTCCAGCAGGTGAATATTTATCAGAAAGGCAAGTGCGTGAAGTTGATTTTAATTCATACGGATCAAGAAGAGGAAACCACCAGATTATGATGAGGGGAACATTTGCAAATAATAGACTTAGCAACGAAATGGTTCCTGATCTAACAGGAGGGTATACAAAACACCAGCCGTCTCAAAAACAAATGAGCATTTATGATGCAGCGATGCTTTACTCTAAAGAAAGTATACCACTAATAGTTTTTGGGGGAAAAGAATATGGTACTGGTTCATCCAGAGATTGGGCGGCAAAAGGAACAAGACTATTAGGCGTAAAGGCTGTAATTGCTGAAAGTTTTGAAAGGATACACAGATCAAATTTAATTGGTATGGGTGTTCTCCCTCTTCAATTTATTGGTGGAGCATCACAAAATTCACTAAATTTAAGGGGCGACGAAATTTTTGATATTATAGGGCTAGAAAGTAACTTTCAACCCCGTATGAATTTTGAATTAAAAATAAAACGATCAAAAGGCATTATTGATACTATTCAACTTTTGAGTAGAGTTGATACCGATGGTGAAACTGATTATTACTGCCATGGTGGAATTTTACACTATGTTTTAAGGCAGTTGGCTTCATAAAAGTTTTTGTGCTTAAAAGATAATATAAAAATACATTATGTTTAGTAAAAACTTAAGAGCTATTCTAGGTCCAACAAATACAGGCAAAACATATTTTGCAATTGAAAGGATGTTAGCTCATTCCTCTGGAATAATGTGTTTTCCTTTAAGGCTGCTTGCAAGAGAAAATTATGACAAAATAATTAAAGTTGTAGACAAAAATAAAGTTGCTTTAATTACAGGTGAGGAAAAAATAGTACCTAAAAATGCTGTTTATTTTTGTTGCACAATAGAAGCTATGCCAATTAATAAAAAGGTTGAATTTGTTGGTATTGATGAAGTTCAAATAGCAAGTGATTTTGAAAGAGGATATATTTTCACTGACAGAATTCTTAATTCAAGAGGCACCAAAGAAACTGTATTTTTGGGCGCTGAAACTATTAGCTCTAAATTGAAAGCACTGGTCCCTGAAATTAAGATTGAAGGAAGACCAAGGATGTCTTCTCTTAGTTATATTGGAAGGAAAAAAGTAACTAGAATAAAGAAAAGAAGTGCTATTGTGGCTTTTTCTGTAGCAGATGTTTATACAATTGCCGATGTCATTAGGAAGCAATTGGGAGGTTCATCTATAGTTATGGGGGCTTTGTCTCCAAGAACTAGAAATTCTCAGGTTGAAATGTATGAAAATGGTGACGTTGACTATCTTGTGGCTACTGATGCTATTGGAATGGGTTTAAATTTAAAAATTGATCATGTTAGTTTTGCCTCTATTAGAAAATTTGATGGAACGTCTTTAAGGAATTTAACCGATCCAGAAATAGCTCAGATAGCTGGAAGGGCAGGACGTTTTATGTCTGATGGAACATTTGGGGTAACAGAAAATTCATCTGATATGTCAGAACATACAATAGACGCAGTTGAAAACTCTAAATTTGATCAGATCACCAATGTTTTTTGGAGGAATTCTAATTTAGATTTTTCATCAGTTTCTAACCTCATAAAAAGTTTAGAAACTTCACCTCCTGAACCATTTTTGATAAGAAAGCCTGATGCGGAAGATCACCGTCATCTGGTTTTTTTAAGCGAAGTTAAAGATGTTAAAAAAATAGCTCAATCTCCCAATGATATTAAACTTTTGTGGGAAGTAGCTCAGGTTCCAGAATTTAATAAAAACCTCACAAATGACCATGTATTTCTTTTAAGCAAAATTTATGAACAGTTAATTTCAAAAGGCCAACTCAGCAATGATTTTATTTCGAGCCAAATATATAATTTAGATAAAATAACAAAAGATATTGACACTTTAATGCAAAGGATTGCATCTATAAGAACATGGACATACTTGAGTCATAAAAATAATTGGTTAGCTGATTCAAATAATTGGCAAGAAACATCATTAACTATTGAAGATAAGTTGTCAGATGCGTTAAATAATGAACTAACTAATAGGTTTGTAGACAAAAGAATTTCTGTGTTGGGGAAAAAAATTAAGGAGAATTTAAATCTGTTAATAGAAATCAAATCAGACAGTAGCATCTATTTAGATAGCATGAAGGTGGGAGAATTAAACGGGTTTGTATTGAAACTTGTTGATTCTTCTGCGCCATCATCTGAATTATTTTTGAAAAATTTGAAGAAGAGTTTGGATGCAGAAATAAAAAAACGAGTTAAAAACTTTTATATTATTGAAGACCAACGTCTTGAGATAAATGATGAAGCCAAGATATTTTGGGATGCTTCCCCAATCGGCTGGTTAACTCCATCTGATGATCCTTTTTTCCCAAAAATTCAGATTATTCAAAGCGACTTACTCGAAACTTCACAAGTAAATTTAATTACAGAAAAACTAAAAAGCTTTGTTTATAATAAAATACAAAAGTTTCTTTTCCCTGTTATTTCCTTGAATGAAAAAGAGTTTAACAACTCCGCAAGAGGTATAATTTTTCAATTAAAGGAAGGTTTTGGGACAACATCATTTAAAAAGATACAAAAGCTATACAGAGAGCTGGTTGATGAGGATAAGAAGCAATTAAGCAAAGCAGGGCTTAGGTTTGGAGTTGAATATTTATATATTCCAGAACTCTTAAAGCCTACTGCAGTTAGATTAAGAGCATTGCTTTGGGGGGTTTTTAATAACACTTATTACAACAATTCTTTACCAGATGACGGAAGAGTGGCTTTCACACCTAAAGAAAGTGCTCCTCAACAATGGTATAATATAATAGGTTACTCAAAGCTTGGAGACAGAGTAATGAGAGTTGACATGGTTGAAAGGTTATCCGTTATAATCAGGACTTCTGCAAGAGATGGTTCATTTAAAATTTCTGAGGAAATGCTTTCATTAGCGGGTGCATCTAAAGATCAGATGGCAAATATTTTGTCTGACTTAGGATTTGAAAAATCTAAGGACAGGGATGGTGAAGAGGTGACATTTGAAACTTTGTTTAAAAAGAAATCAAATTCATTTTCTAATATTTCAAAACTAAAATCCAAGCAAAATTCCATCAAACACAAAAAGAAAAAAGTATCAGCAAAACAGACAATTAATAAAAACAATAATACGTTAATTAATCCTAACTCACCATTTTCAGTTTTATCCAATTTAAAACTAAAAAATTAGAGAATTATGGAAATAGAAAACAAGCAAAGAATTGATCAATGGCTATGGCATGCAAGATTTTTTAAAACCAGGTTTTTGGCATCGAAAGCTATAGTTTCAGGGCATGTAACCCTTGATAATAGTAATATTAAAAAAAACCATACTTTATTGAAACCAGGCTCTAAGGTTAAGCTTTTTAATGGAAACAATCTGAAAGAAGTTGAGATTATTAAATTGACAAAAAGAAGAATTAGCCCAAAAGAAGTGGGTGAATTCTACTTTGATCATAGTATAGAAAATAAAGAGTTTGATTCAGAAACATTTCATAAAACATTCAAAAAAAAGTCCCTGAGGATTGGTAAATTAAATAAAAAAGAAAGACGTCTTATCAATCGGTTTAAAGAACAAAATTTATAAAAGAGGAAAAAAATGTTTGAGCTTTTTAAATCTGCTATTAACAAAATACAAAACAATGAAAAAGAAGTTCACAAAGAAGAGGTAAAGGCTTTAAGCTCTATAGTTGCTTTGTTAGTAGAAGCTGCTTCTGTAGATGGAAATATTGGGGAAGAAGAAAAATCCCATATATTATTGATATTAAACAAACAGTTAAATATAGAAGAAACAGAGGCTAATGAAATTCTTCAAGAGGCAATTATTAAATCTCAAGATCAGATAGAAATTTGGTCAAAAACACACGATATAAGAAAAGAAATGGGCTATGAAGAAAGACTAAATATTGTTGAGTTGATGTGGGAAATTGTTCTCGTTGATGAAGTTTTAGACGTTTTTGAATCTCAATTAATGAGGAGAGTTGCTGGCCTATTGTTCGTATCAGATTACGATTCAGGAAGTTGTAAAAAAAGAGCTATCGCAAAATTACAAAACAATTCAAAATTCAAACAATAAGTATCCCAATATGACGTATATAGTTAATGATAAATGTATAAAATGCAAATACACAGATTGTGTCGAAGTTTGCCCAGTAGATTGCTTTTATGAAGGGGAAAACATGTTAGTGATCCACCCAGATGAATGCATTGATTGCGGGGTATGTGAACCTGAATGCCCTCCTGAGGCTATTTTACCCGATACTGAAGAGGGTGCTGAAGATTGGGTAAACTTTAATAGAAAGTATTCTGAAATTTGGCCTAATATTACTCAAATGAAAGATGCCATGGAAGATGCAGATAAACTTGTAGATGAAGAAAATAAATATAAATTATATTTTAGTGAAAATCCTGGTGAAGGAGATTAAAATAATTACTGACAAACAAATACAATTCTGTTATTATGGGCACTCTTGAAACACGATGATCTTAGATTGGCGAATTGGTGCAAAAATGGATTTAGAAATAAATGAAATTGATGAAAACACAAATTACTCAGAAGGTGATTTTGTTGTATACCCTGCTCACGGTGTCGGGCATGTATTAGGAATAGAAAAAACTGAAATTGGGGGAAGTTTATTAAATCTTGTTAAGGTAAGGTTTGATAGTGATAGAATGACTTTGAGGATACCAGTTAACAAAGCAGCCTCTTCAGGCTTAAGAAAATTATCTTCTAAAAAACAAATGGAAGCGGCACTTCATACTTTAAAAGGGAAAGCTAAAGTTAGAAAAATAATGTGGTCTAGGCGTGCTCAAGAATATGAAACTAAAATTAATTCTGGAAACTTGATTTGGGTTGCGGAAGTAGTAAGAGATTTGCACAGAGGTGAAAATCAAGCTGATCAGTCATACTCAGAAAGACAAATGTATCAAGCAGCATTAGAAAGATTGGCTGGCGAGTTTGCAGTTATAGAGGATATAGATAAAGATAGCGCATCAGTTAAATTAGAAGGAATAATGACAGCTGCGTAAAATATTCTTTTTGGTAGTTTATAAAAGTTTATGAAAAATTCTATAGATTAACTAATATAGCATTTTATATGTTAAATAATCGTTCTTTCCAATATAAGAATAATAAAAAATCTGGTTATATAGATGTTTCAGATGGTCACAAGATACATTGGGAGACAATAGGCAACAAAGAGGGAATTCCGGTAGTTTTTCTCCATGGGGGTCCAGGCGCAAGAATTTTACCTGCACACCATAATTTCTTCAACTCAAATGATTACTATACTGTTTTGTTTGACCAGAGAGGTTGTGGAAAATCCAAACCTTTCGCAGAAATAAAAAACAATACTATTCAAAATTTAATAGAGGACATGGAAGAGCTTAGGCGTTTTTTGGACATTGAAAAATGGGTATTATTTGGTGGATCATGGGGCAGTACATTAGCTTTGTACTATAGTATTAACTTTCCCGATAGATGCTTAGGTTTAATTTTGAGAGGGATATTTTTAGGAACCAAACAAGAAATCGATTGGTTTTTATGCGACATGGGAAGGTTTTATCCAGAGGCATACAAGCATTTTTTAAAAGGTTTAGATTTTTTAGAGAAAGACACTCCTTCTTCCGTTGAAATTATTGATAGGGCCTCTAAACTACTATTCAATGAAGATCATCAGGTTAGTCAAAATACAGCAAATGTTTGGTCTAGCTATGAAAATAGTTGTTCTACTATTGAATATAAACACAGAGAGATGGTTGGAGAATCAGCATTTTCAATGGCTAAAATAGAATTACATTACTTTATGAATAATTGTTTTTTAGAAACTAATGAAATTTTGAATAATGTAAAAAAGTTAAATAACATCCCAGTATTTATTATTCAAGGTAGACATGACGTTATATGTCCGCCTCATTCGGCATATAAATTAAATAATAAGTTACTATCCTCAAAGTTAACTATAGTTCAAGATGCTGGTCACTCAGCTTTTGAATCTGGTATTAAAAGTGCACTAATTAATTCACTGGATGAAATGAAAAAAAAGATTAATTCTTATTGAGCAAAAACGCTTCCCTTTTTGCTTAATTCCTTAGCATCTATGTGGCAAGAAATTATGTGACCTTCTTCCAATGTTTGTAAAGGAGGGTCTGTTTTGTCACATTTACCTAAAATAGCATTTGGGCATCTTGTGTTAAAAACACAACCTTTTGGAGGATTTAAAGGGCTTGGCAAAGAGCCTTCGAGTAGTATCTGTCTTTTTTTGATATCTGGATCTGCAATAGGAACGGCAGAAAGTAAAGCCTCTGTATAAGGGTGATAAGGTGGGGAAAAAATTTGTTCTGTAGTGCCAGTTTCAGATATTTTTCCTAAATACATAACCACGACACGATCAGCAACATATCGAACGACTGAAAGATCATGACTTATAAATAACATTGTAGTATCAAATTTTTCTTGAATATCAATTAACAACTCAATGACAGCCGCCTGAACAGAAACATCAAGAGCAGAAACAGGTTCATCAGCAACAACAACTTTTGGTGAACCTGCAAATGCTCTAGCAATGCCAATTCGTTGTTTTTGCCCTCCAGATAATTGACGAGGCATTCTTTTTTCAAATTCACGTGGTAATTTAACTAAATCAAGAAGTTCATACATTCTCTGTTGTCGCTCTTCAACTGTAGAACCAACTCCAACTTTTTCTAAAGTTCTCATAATTTGGCCGCCCACAGAGTGACTGGGGTTGAGAGTATCAAATGGATTTTGGAAAATCATTTGGATCGCGGACACTGTTGCTCTTTCTCTATCCTCAACCATAGTGTTGGAAATATCATTATTTTCAAATTCAAGTTTTCCGCTCGAAGCGTTTTCTAACCCTAATAAAACTTTAGCAAAAGTTGATTTTCCACAACCAGATTCACCAACAATTGCTAGTGTTTCACCAACTTTTGCATCAAAATTTAAGTCAACATTTGCTTTAACTGTTCCCTTCTTTTTACCTCCAAACACAACATTAGCAGCAACATCATAATCCTTGCTTAAATTTTTAACAGTCAAAATTGTACCACCTGAAGAACTTTTAGGTTTTTTTTCTGAGGTTAAACTTTTTTCATTCCATTGAATTTTATCAATTCTAGCGCACCGGCTAAAATGATTTTTATTGCTGTTGATAAGTTGCATTTCTATATCGCCAGACGCACATGCTTCTTTATCTAAATGTGGACAACGGGGGCCAAAGTTACAACCATTCGGTCGTTCATGAGGAAGAGGGAGTTGCCCTGCAATTGCTTGAAGGGGGGAATCGTATTTATTTTTTCCTGGAAGAGGAATTGAGCGGAGCAAACCTTGTGTGTAGGGGTGCCTCATATTGCGGAAAACTTGATTAATTTCTCCTGTCTCAACAGTTTCACCAGAATACATGACTGTAATTTTATTGCAGGTTTCAAGTATTAACCCCAAATTATGAGAAACAAAGAGCATTGAAGTCCCAATCTCATTGCTGAGAGTTTTTACAAGATTAATAATGCCAGCTTCTACTGTGACATCTAATGCAGTGGTCGGTTCATCAAGCAGGAGAAGGCTTGGCTTAGATAGCAATGCCATGGCAATAACAATTCTTTGTTGTTGTCCACCAGAGAGTTGGTGGGGGAAGGCGTTCATTATTCGTTCAGGGTCAGGAAGGTTAACTTTTTGCAGCATTTCAGTTGAACGTTTCCACGCATCTTCCATTGAAATTTTTTCATGTAAAATTGGAACCTCAATTAATTGAGAGGAAATTCTCATTGCTGGATTTAGTGAAGCCATTGGCTCTTGGTAAATCATAGCAATCTTTGACCCTCTAATGTCTTCAAGCTCTTTTTCTGAGAATGTTGACATATCACGCCCACGATATTTTATGCTACCACCAACGATCTTCCCGGTTCCGCCTAGATACTTCATTATTGCTAATGCAACAGTTGATTTGCCACAACCAGATTCGCCGACTAAACCCATTGCATCGCCTTCAAAAACTTTCATAGAGAAATCCATAACTGCGGGGACTTCTGCCGTTCGAGTCATAAATGACACTGAAAGATTCTCAATTTCTAAAACTGGAATAGACATAACTAATCTTTTAATGATTCCTCTCTCAAACCGTCAGCTAGCAAGTTTAAGCCCAATACAAATGACGCTAAAGCCAACGTTGCTGGTAAAACTATGGTTGGAACAAGTCTAATGTAGCTTCTTGTTTGGTTTATCATAGAGCCCCAGTCTGGGCTTTCTGGTTCCATCCCAAGGCCAAAAAATCCAAGAGTACCTAAAAGGATAGTTACATAACCAACTCTAAGGCAACTATCAACTATAAGTGGCCCTCTTGCGTTTGGAAGAATTTCCCAAATCATTATAAAAAAAGGACCTTCACCACGGGTCATTGCAGCAGCGACGTAATCTCTTGTTTTAATATCCATAGTTAAGCCTCTAACAAGTCTGAACACGCCTGGTGAAGTTGCAAAAACAACTGCAGCAAAAATATTTAACTCATTAGGATCAATTGCCACCAATCCTAAAGGGTCTGCATCGAATACTAATCCCGAATAAAGCCAAGCACCAACTAATATGATAGTAATAACAGATGGAATTAAAATATTTAATCGTTCAGAAAATCTTGAATAAATTACAATTAAGGCGAAAATTATGGGAAAGAGAAAAAATACACCTGCCATAATATTAGGTAAAATTGTTTCTCTTACGCCAGGGGCGACGAGAAGGTAAAAAAGAAGTATTACTGGGAAAGCTAACACTAAATTAGCAAGAAAAGACAAAATAGTATCAGATCTTCCACCAAAGTAGCCTGCTGGAAGTCCGAGGGTTATACCAACAACGTAA
>Ga0163108_10002457_pt1 | contig 13440 bp, 6 predicted proteins | sample Fk1155metaG_FD_109644 | JGI IMG/M metagenome (GOLD analysis project Ga0163108, IMG submission 109644) | Marine microbial communities from the Central Pacific Ocean - Fk160115 155m metaG | ecosystem: Environmental > Aquatic > Marine > Oceanic > Photic zone | place: The Central Pacific Ocean...
GACAACTTGGCTAGGCGCTCCAAGGTAGGATGCCCGGTAAACGCCTCAGCAGGAATGTAAGGCTCAATCGGCGTGCCGCCCCAGGAGCAATCGATGATGCCAATCGGCTTCTTGAGTTTCTCGTACAGCCTTCGAGCGAAGACAAATCCAACCGCTGAAAAAGCCTTTACCGAATTTGGCGTGCACACGAACCAACTCCCGCCTTTTAAATCATCCTGCGGCATTGGCATATTTTTCTCACTCACTTTCCGAAACCGAATGCCCGGATAATCTGCTGCATCAACGATCGCTTTCCCCTTGGACAACCGCTTGGCCATGCTGCCCGCACTATACCCCATATTTGATTGCCCACCGGAAAACCACACCTCCCCCACCACGACATTTTTCATAAGCAGATGTTCGTTGCCGCTCCGAATTGAGAGCATGCGCCCTTCTGCACTGGTGCTTAATGGTTCAAGCCCCAATTTCCACCGTCCGGCATTGTCCGTCTTCGTCTGAGCACGTTGCCCCGCAAACTCAACAACAACATTGGCTCCGATATTAGCACTTCCCCAAACCGGCACCGACACCCCCTGTTGCAATACCATGTTATCGGAGAAAACCCTAGCGACTTGAATCGCTCCAAAGAGATTTTCAGCCAATAAAAAAACAACTACACCGGAGGTGATTATTAGTAATCGAAGCATTGGATTAGTCGTTCAGCTTGTTCAAGAAAGCGCGACACGAAAAGGAAACGAACATGGCCAAATCCTTATCGCCAGGCAAGACGACGGTCGCGGGGGTGTCCGGCGGACGGATTTTATCAGCACGTTTGAGTGCTTCTTCAATTGCATATTTTGCACTCTTCGCCCTTTTACCTAGCAACTCGATGATCCGGGAGGCATGTGTCACGACGATAAGATTTTCGTGTTGCGTTGCGTTGATTAAGGCCGGCAGAGCGTTCGTAATATCGCCGTGAGTCGCAAGGGCGTTAGCGATCTCAATCCGCGCGGCCGCTGATGGATCACTAATCTTTCGTCTTAATTTACTCTTGGCTAAGGCGGATATTTCCGACCTCACAGCCAACCCGATTGCGCCCCAGTAACGGATCGTTGAATTGTTCGATTCCAGTTTTTTTAAAAAAACTTGCTCACTCGCAACGCCGACTTGAGCTGCGGCTTGGTGGATGCCGTCTAACGGCACCCTGCCCGCCTGGCCAAGCTCCCAGCCAGTTTGATTGGCGAACAGTTCCCATGCCTCACTCTCTGGCAGAAAACCGAGGTCGGCTGTATCGGAGATGTGCCGAACATGCTCAGCCCGCAGACGATCCAGCACATTCCGATGTTTGTGTGAGGCTGCCAAATTGTTCAGGTTCTGCGGGTCGACCTGACAATCGTACAGTTCCTCCACCGGACGCCTTGGGGCGACGAAACGCCACTGGTCAGCGGTCATTTTATTGCGATTGGCCAAACGGTAAAACTCGTGGCGGATCTCGCCGCTGTCCGGCCAGGCTGTGGGCTGGTTGTAACTGAGGTGCGGCATATAGTTACGGATATACAGGTAGCGGTGGTCGCGCACAGAGCGTGCGAGGTCGCGCACTTCATCGACACGATCGCGATGGCCGTAAACATACGAACGCGCCTCAACCGTTTTGCTGCCGAGAAAAGGTTTACCCTGCATAGCCTCCGGGATCTCCATGTCGGTGAGACTGAGTACGGTAGGTGCATAATCGACAAAGCTAACGAGACGGGCGGTGGTGGTGCCCGGCTTGCCGGGCGCGAGGTGCTGCCATTTTTTGGGAAAGTGAATCATCAGCGGCACATGCATACCACTGTCAAGCAGCGCTCGTTTGTGACGGGGCATGCCGCTGCCGTGGTCACTATAAAAAAACACGATCGTGTTCTCTGTGAGGCCGTCCTCTTCGAGTTGCTGAAGAATTGCGCCAACCTCCTTGTCCATGGCAGTGACGCAATCGTAAAAACGCGCCACCTCGCGCCGGATTAACGGTGTGTCCGGGTAATACGGCGGCAATGGTGCCTTCGCCGGGTTGTGAATTTCGCCCTCCGAGAGCTTGACCTGCACCTCTTTTTGAAAGCGCTTGTAAGGCCACACCATGGAACGGCTCTGGTGCGAGGTCATCAGGTTGAACACGCTGAAGAACGGCTGCGCCTTATCCGGCCGCTTTCGCCAATGCGCCGTGGCGCTGCTTTCGTCCCACGAGTGATTGATGATATCCTTGTAATTGCCGGTGTTATAATCGGTCTTCACGTTATTGGTCGTGTAATACCCTCTCGCGCGTAGCAACGCCGGAAATCCTTGCATGTCCCTGGGGATCGAAAAGCCAGAACGCATCTGCTGTGTGCTGTGTGATGTCGGGTAGCAACCGGTGATGAGGCAGAACCGAGATGGCGAACACACCGGCGCGCTGGCAAACGCACGCGTGTAGCGCACGCTCCGCTTGGCCAGGCGATCGATGTTCGGCGTCGCGGCATACTCATCGCCGTAGCAACCAAGCGTCGCACTCATGTCCTCGGCGGTGATCCAGAGAATATTCAGCTGATCCGAGCCCTGCAGGCCGGCACACAACCCGAATAGGGACAAAAGAAATCGCATGGCAAAGATATACCCACGTCCCGCTCAAATGGCAAACGACGTCGTTTCTTCTTTCCTTGCCCCGCAGGATGGAGCAAGGAAGGATTGGGGCGGTGAGTTTGCCCCTGACATATGGAATGTTCCTTGGGTTTCTGGTGCCAGTCGCGTCACTGCTGTCAAAGGAGCCGGCCGAGGTGCAGCGGGATTTTCGAGGAAACATCCAGCCATTGCTTAAAAAGTTTTGCTTCAACTGTCACGGGGAAAAGAAGCCGAAGGCGAGCATTCGCGTGGATTATCTGGACGGCACCGTGCCGGACAGGGAGGTGAGGCATTGGGAGGTGATCCTGAAGCAATTACGCAAAGAGGAAATGCCACCGGAAGATGAGCCGCAACCGAGCAAGGCAGAGCGGGTGGCGATGGAGGGGTGGATCGACGAGGCGCTCAAGATGGCGCGCCTGCGTGTGCGGCCGAAGAACGGCGGGGCGCGCCGACTGACTGTGTCGCAATACCGAAACACGCTGCGGGATTTACTGGGGATCGAGGAGGATCTCACGGGGGTGATGCCTCCGGATGGAATGTCGAAGGACGGATTCGTAAACAACGGGCAATCGATGTTGCTCTCACCGTTGTTGGTCGAGAGTTATTTTGACATTGCGGAGCGGGCACTGGATCTAGCGATAGTGGATGAAAAATCGAAACCAAAGATTCAGATGTTTCGCGTGGAGCTGGGACAAGAAATCAATACAGAACCATGTCCGGACAAGTTGACCCTTGGGGCGAACAGTCACCTGCTGCCAAATGATAGTTTTGTGGTGCATCAACCGGTGCCGGAGAAACCGTTTGATTTCACGCCGTTTAAGATGCGCACGCAGTGGCGGTTCAACGAAGGCTATCGAGGCAATGACACGGTGCGTGGCTGGCGCGAGTACAACAGTATTTACCACTCGGTGTTCGCCTGCATGCGCGGGACGCCGGGGTATCCGCTGGGCAAGGCGCATCAGGTGGCGGCAGACGGACTACTGCTGCGTCCAGCTATTCCGAGTGCGGAGGTGTGGCAAGTGGCCAGCACCTACGGACCACAGGCAAATTTCAAAATCTCCCTCCGCGAACTGCCGCGGCACGGGAAGTTCCGCGTGCGGATAAAGGCGGCAAAGTACGAGGATGCCCTACTGTTGCCGGCGCCCAGCGCACCCGCTGGCCCATCGACTGCTGCAGTGACGGTGACAAACTTGGCTAAGCCACAAACCGTCCATATACCGAACGCCGGCATCTATCAGGCGGATGTATATCTGCACGCAACGCTTGGTCAAGTGATGGCTGCAGATGCTTCGCGGCTGGATCAAAAACTTGTGGGCTTTTGGAGCTTGGACGGCAATGCAGAAAGTTCAACTAAGCGCAAGGAACTCACCGGTACGCTGGCGGGTGATGCAAAATTTGTTCATTCACCGATCGACAAAGGCGGTCAAGCCATATCACTGGATGGCGACGGTGATGCAGTGGTAATTCCGCGTGATAAGTCGATGGACGTAGGCTTGGGCGACTTTACAGTGGCGGCGTGGATCCGCCCAACGCAGCTGCGGCAGGCGGGTATTGTCGTGCTCGGGAAATATGGCTGGACGCACGGATGGATTTTTGACATGCCCGACAATAAAGGCGTGCTCAGGCTGGAGACCTCCAACTCCATGAATGAGCCCAACGGTACCGTGCAGTCACGCCCGGGCGTCATCCGTGCTAACCAGTGGCAACACGTGGTCGCGGTAGTGCGACGTGGAAAGACCGGCCAAAACGGAACGCGCCTGTACGTGAATGGCTACGAGGTTGGCGTGGGTACTATTGAGCCAGCGGTATTGGATAACCCGAAACTCAATCTCACCATCGGGAGAGTGCCCGAGGCGCAGCAGTTCAAAGGTGAAATCGACGCGGTGCGACTGTACAAGCGGGCACTAGGCGTAGCCGAGTTGAAGGCGTTACTCGAGCCGGGGCGACGTTTCGTGAAAGCTCCGCCGATCAAGGAGGAGGACTTGAAGTTGAAGATCGATGGACGTGATTTTGAAACCAAACAGCGTCAACCTGCCTTCGCAGTTTTGCGTTTGCCAGCCGGCCCGACAGAGTTGAGCGTGAGCTACGGTGGAGGAGTGACGCCGCAACGCGCCGTCTTCACTCGAGTCCCGGCGAACAGCAATCTGGCCAAACGATTCGAACGGTTTGAAAAGCGCTCGCCGTGGCTGGGCGTGCACCTTGGCCTGCGACGCGATTGTGGAAGCACGTTCTCATCGGTGCAACGGCCGGTGACGGTCAAGGACACGGTGTTGCGAGAGTTTGTGTTCGAAGGAGCCATCAACAATTACCCGAGTGATGATGTGCAACCGGAGAATGACAATTACCTAGCAGGCGTTCGGGAGATCGGTGTGCGAAGCGAATACACCGATGGACGGGAACGGCCGCGACTGCGAGTTCGATCGGTAGAGTTTGAGGGGCCATTTTACAAAAGCTGGCCCCCCATGACGCATCGGCGCATTTTCATCGACTCAACAAACAAAGACCAACCTGAGTTGTATGCGCGCGAGATTGTGCGGGAGTTTGCTCGTCGCGCCTATCGCCGACCGATGAGTGCCGAAGAGGAGGCATCGTTGATAAACGTGTGGAAGAGCACGTTTGCCGATCACGGTAATTTTACACAAAGCATCAAAGACATGCTGCTCATCGTCCTAACTTCGCCACAGTTCCTTTTTATCATCGAGAAAAGCGACCACCCGAAGCCGGAGCCACTCACCGATCACGAGCTAGCCTCGAAGCTCTCCTATTTCCTCTGGAACACATTGCCCGACCCGCGCCTCCACAAACTCGCAGCCGATGGCAAGCTGCACGCCGTCTTGAACAAGGAAATCACTCGCATGATTCGCGACGTGCGTTTTGGGCAGTTCACCGATGAGTTCGCCTCGCAGTGGTTGAGTCTGGAGAAGTTTGACGTGGTGGAGATGGATCACAAACGTTATCCAACCTTGACGCGCGACGTGCGCATGAACCTACGCAGAGAGCCGGTGGAGTTACTGAAGCATCTCATCCGCGAAAACCTCCCTGCTCTAAACCTCGTACAGTCGGATTTCATTTTGGCCAATGAGGTCACCGCCGGCTACTACGGCCTTAGCGACCAAACCGAGCGTGGCTTTGACTTCATCCCTGTCGCCCACCGCCGGAAACATCTCGGAGGGTTACTGGCTCAAAGCAGCATCCTCGCCGGCTTGTCCGATGGTCGTGAGCCCAATGCCGTGAAACGCGGCGCATGGCTGGCGCGCAAGATTATCGCCGAACCGCCCGCCGAGCCTCCGCCCAACGTGCCGGGCATTGAGGAGATTGACCCAGAGCTTCCGCTACGCCAACGTCTCACACTGCACCGCAACCACAAGAGTTGCGCGAACTGTCATGCTGGCATCGATCCTTGGGGGCTGCCGCTGGAGCAGTTCGATGCCGGCGGTCTGTTCCGGACCGACCACAAGGGTGCCGGCAGCAAGTTACCGGACAACACCGAAGTCCCCGACTACACCGCCTTACGTGCCTACCTCGCCGGCCCGCGCATGGACCGTGTAGCCTTTAGCGTACTCAAGCATCTAGCCACCTACGCAGCCGGGCGCTCTCTCACCTACAACGAACTTGTGTTCCTTGAAGAAAAAGGCCTTAGTTTGCGTCGTAAGGAATACCGGATGCAGGACATGGTCCGGTTCGTTATTCACAGCGACATTTTCCTAAAGAAATAACCATGAACCAAACTTTTAAACTCGACCGACGTGCATTCCTCAAGGGCACCGCTGGCATGGCACTGGCACTGCCAGTGCTGGAGGCAATGGGCAAAGAGGTGGCCGAGTCCACGCCGCGACGTTTCTGCGCACTGTACACCGCCAACGGCATGTCGCTACCGAACCCCAAGCACGGCATCGACGATTGGAACTGGTTTCCGCGCGCGGAGAAGGACGGCAAGTTTGTGTTTGGCAAATCGACCGAGGCATTCGCACGCTTCCGCAAGCAGCTTAGTTTCATGGGTGGACTGTATCACCCGAACGGCGCGAAGTCCGACCCGCACGTGTGCTCAGACATGTGGCTCACCGGCGCGCCGTTGCAGGATCCTAATCGTGAGGTGTACAACAGCGTGGCGCTCGACCAAATCGTGGCCAAGCACACCAAGCAGTTCTGCCGCCAACCCTCTCTGGTGATGTCGGTGGATGCCGGCGTGGGTTTCCTCTCTCGCACCGGCACCATTTCCTACAGCCTTACCGGCAAGCCCATCCCAGCGGAAAACAACCCGCGCCAGATTTTCAACCGTCTCTTCCGCGCCGACCACGCCTCGATGAAAGCACAGCGCAACAAACTGAAACGCCGCATCAACCTGGTGGACGCCGTGCTCGAACAGGCCAAGTCGCTCGACCAAAAGCTCGGCAAAACCGACCGCGAGAAGATGGACCAGTACCTTACATCACTCAACGAAGTCGAGGAACGCCTCGTCGCCTCCGAGAAGTGGATTGACATCCCGCTCAAGAAACAGAACTTCTCAAACCTAAAGCTCGACGCCCGTTCCGAGGGCGTACCCGGCGAGTATTACCAAACCATGTTTGACCTCATCGCACTCGCGTTTGATGCGGATATCACGCGCAGCGTTACCTTCATGCTCAATCGTGAGGACGGCATGGGCATTAGCGACACCTTCCCCATCAAGCTCGGCATTGACCGCACCCACCACAACCTGTCGCACGCGCAGGACAAGGACGGCCAGCTCAATTTCGGCAAGTACGACCAGTTTCTTACCGAACAACTCGTGCACTTCTTCAATCGCCTGCAGGGCTACAGGGAAAACCAGGGCAACGTGCTCGACAACACCATAGTGCTCTACGGTTCTGGCGCCAGCACCACGCACCTGCCAAAGAACCTGCCCACCCTCGTGGCCGGCGGCACCAACATGGGCCTCAAGCACGGCCAATACTGGCGCAACGGCGAGACCCGCATGTCTAACGTCTTCCTCAGCATCCTCCGCAGCCTAGGCATCGAGGAGGATCGCTTCGCCGACAGCACCAAAACCGCCGTGCGATCTGTCTTTACCCGTGCATAAACAAAGGATGCAACAACTCCGATTTCCTGATGCACAAACTACCAAATGGAATTCACATCTCGTTGGACATACCAAGATATTCCACCTGAATAATCTGAGTAAATCATCTCATTCTAGCACACTCTTGCCGTTCCAATCGTCAGAAACCGCTAAATTGCGCAATAACAGTCTCGCCCCCAATGTTAACTCAATACAGCGAATGCGCTCCGCAACATGGCACAAAACGTATTCGGTTAAACAACAAAGCCCATCCCGCTTTGTAACCGTGCTACATTGGGGAGACTCAAAACTAGAAGAAAAACGCCGGCCTCACTCTTTTCATGGCAAATGAGAGTTATCCTGTTGCAAAACCACAGATTCGTAATGGCACGCAGAATCTCCAATTTATTATTGGTGTTCATTTGCGAATGGGCAAACGGAGCGGGGCCGGAATTTGCTCGGGAAATCCGCCCGGTATTGTCGAATGCCTGCTACCCCTGCCACGGTCCAGACGCCAAAGCCCGCAAGGCTAAACTGCGGCTAGACGAGCGAACGGCGGCACTGGAGTCAGGCGTGCTCTCCAACGGCGAAATGCTGCGCCGAATCACGAGCAGCGATCCGAATGAACGCATGCCTCCGACAGATTCCAATCAGCAGTTGCACGATACCGATCGCGCCAAGCTTGTGCAGTGGCTTCGAGCCGGAACCTCTTGGTCAAACGACGACCAACACTGGGCTTTTGCTCCCCCCAAGCGACCACGCTTACCCAAAGTAAGGGACGCCGGCTGGCCTCATAACGGCATCGACCACTTTGTGCTGGCGGAACTCGAGCGCGGGAAACTCAAACCAACCCCGGAAGCCAACAAGTCCACCTTGCTACGACGCGTGACGATCGACCTCACCGGTCTGCCTCCAACGCTCGAGGAGCTCGACGCCTTCATAGCCGACGACTCGCAAAACGCCTACGCAAAGACGGTGGATCGTCTGCTTGATTCGCAGCGTTACGGTGAGCACATGGCGCTGGGATGGATGGAGGCATCGCGCTACGCCGACACCGACGGCTACCAAAACGACCGACTGCGCTACATGTGGGTATGGCGCGATTGGCTGATCCAGGCGATCAACAACAACATGCCGTTCGACCGTTTTGTGACAGAACAAATGGCGGGAGATCTGCTGCCGGACCGCGATTTTTTCACACAAGTGGCCACCGGCTTCAACCGCAACCACCGCATCAACTCCGAAGCCGGCTCGATCCCGAGCGAATGGATCGTCGAATACGTGGCCGACCGCGTCGAGACGATGGGCACAATGTTCCTCGGCATCACGCTCAACTGTTCGCGTTGCCATGATCATAAGTATGATCCCGTCTCGCAGGATGAATTTTACGGCCTCTTCGCTTTTTTCAACAACATCGACGAGGCGGGCCTCGGACCCAACAACGGCAACAGTCCGCCCTTCATCCGCGTGCCCAAAAGTTGGCCGAACCTTTCGGAGTTGGAAGCGGAGTTCGTCATACCCGAGCCGATGAAAATCAAGGTAGTGCAAACCTCCGTGCCGCGCCCGCAGCCAGGCGCAACCAACACGGTGATGGTGCTGCACGAGTTGGCAAAGCCGCGCACCACGTATCGACTCGAGCGCGGTCTGTATGACCGACCAGATATGTCGAAAAAGCTGCATCCCGCCACACCACCTTTACTGGGCAAGTGGAATGAGAAGTGGCCTCGCAACCGCCTAGGCCTCGCGCGGTGGTTGCTCGATCCGGCACACCCACTCACCGCCCGGGTGACGGTGAACCGTATGTGGCAACACCACTTCGGCCTTGGCCTCGTCAAGACGAGTGAAAACTTCGGCATGAAAGGTGAACGCCCAAGTCACCCGAAACTGCTAGACTGGCTGGCAACGGAATTCATGAGGCACGACTGGAACCTGAAGGCGATGCACCGGCTTATCGTCACCAGCGCCACGTACCGGCAGTCGAGCCGGATCATACATACCGGCGATCCGGAAAACCGCCTGCTCGCCCGCGGCCCGCGCAAGCGCCTCACGCCGTTTGCCATTCGTGACGCGGCGCTGTTCAGCAGCGGTTTGTTGAACGAAAAACTCGGAGGCCCACCGGTCAAGCCGTATATGCCTCCGGGTATTTGGAGGAGCGTCTCCAACGCGAAATACGAACAGGATAAAGGAGGAAAACTTTACAGGCGAAGCCTCTACACCTACTGGCGCCGGACATTGCCGCCACCCACTATGACAGCTTTCAACGCCGCCGCACGGGAAACCTGCATCGTGCGGAACGACCTCACCACCACACCTCTTCAGGCGCTCACGATGATGAACAACAAGACCTTTGTAGAGGTAGCACGCTTCCTCGGCGAGCGGATGATGAAACCAAAAGGCCAGCCAAAGCGCCAGCGCGTGGCGAATGCCTTCCGGCGCTTGACCAGCCGAGTGCCCCTCACGGTGGAAATCGATTTGTTGATGAAGGATTTAGAGGCTTACCAGAGTGACTTCCGAAAAAACCCGAAAGCGGCAATGAAACTTTTGTCCGTTGGCGAAAAGCCGCGGGACCCCAGTCTGCCACCCGCTCAACTGGCCGCCTTTACACTGGTGGCCAGCACGATCCTCAACCTCGATGAGGTCATCATGCAAAACTGATTTACTAAATTGGCGTTCCGCGAAAGTTTTTCTCTCTCAAGGGAAGGATTGCTTACGAATATTAGATTCAGTCCCGAATTGCGACTTCATAGCATCCTTGCGGAAGCGAAAAATCTTCTCGACGTCACCCCTCACAAACCAGCGATGTACCAACCAATCAAACGGCACGACGTAGTGGACACTGTCACGGACCATCGTGCCCCCATTGTGAACCTCGAAGCTGTGCTCGTGAATCCACTGCCGGTACGGCCCTCGCAGTTGCTCATCCACGAACCGGTAAGGTGGCTGCCAGACATTAATTCGCGTACGCCAACTCAGTGGGAAGCCGCGAACCCGCAGCCGATAATCAATCAGTGCGCCTTTGCGCATCTCGATGGGCTGTGGGGTAATAATGTTGAAATGCAGCCAAGGTGGTGTGATTGAGTCGAGATTGGAAGCGTCCGCAAAAAACGGAAACAACTCATCAGGCCCTAATGGAAGCAAAACCTCCGAGTTGAATTCGTGAATTCTCATTATAAGCGGCAACACTCACTACTTTACATTCCAGTGAAAACAAGCCGTTTTTCTTCTCAGAAAAAGAAAACCCCGCCAACCGAGGTCGACGAGGTTCTAACTAAAAAAATGAACCGCTCGATAGAGACTGATAATCGTAACCCTTTTAAGTTCAAAAAAAAATCCCGCAAACGTAAGTCCACGGGATTTTTATAGGTTGTGTTTTGTGCGCCTCGTGCAAACGGGCGACAGCCTACATAGCACGATGCTTGCCAAGGAAAACCCCGCCAGCCGATCGGGCTCGCACCGGCGGGGCCAGTTCCTCTCCAAACTCTAGACAGCTACCCGGTAAACAGGGCTGCAAATTTACTAATGCATTTTGGATGCCAAACTCGAACTAGGAATAAAAAGGTGAAATCATTAAGAGATTTGATTTTTAGCTATTATCGATACTTTTTTTTGTATATCGAAAATGCCAAACTGAACAAAAAACCACACCAAGCAATCCAGTTTACTTTATTTGTTCTCCAAACTCAAAGCGACCATCACCGATGGTGATCAATTCAACTTCAATTACCGATGCACTAGAGACGAGTCGAAGGTTGGCCTGTTCACTTGACTTGGGGGATAATCTACAGTCAGCATTGGCTTCCAGCGGGTTATACATTCAATGATTTCTTCCACCAGCGCTTATGCGATTCGAGCAGCGACTTTTTTAGCTCAGCAAAAAACGCCAATGTCAGCAAGCGACATAGCGCAGAAAGTGGATGTGCCTATCAGGTATCTGCAGCAAATACTCAGGAGATTGGTCAAGATCGGCATTCTTTCGAGTTCGCGAGGTGTGGGAGGTGGTTTTAGCTTGAAACAACCAGCGGACGATATTGCCCTTGGCCACATCGTTTCGCTATTTGACGATGTGGATTGCCGAACTACTTGTCCGTTTGGCGATGAGGGGAATTGCGATGTATATGGAGCATGTCCCATACACGAACATTGGTCGAAGGTCGTTGTACCTTACAAAAAAATGCTTAAAGAAACTACTTTAAGCGACCTAGCCAAAACCTGTGCACAGTAGGAATACTCACAATTATGCCAATGTATTTGCCCTTAAAGCGGGTATTTACCTAAGAGGGAAACATCAATAACCGCTCATTGGCAATTCAGTTGCTTTTCGAACAAAAAAGACTTGACACATGTTAATGGAAATCTAATTAATACCTACGCATAGATTTATCGACAACTATCTCGCATCGAATGCTTTCCACTACCAGCGCGTACGCCGTTCGAGCAGCAACATGCATTGCCCAGAACGATAAGCCTGTGTCGGCAAAGGAAATCGCCTTTGCGTCATCAGTGCCTTTTAAGTACCTACAACAAATCCTGAAGAGTTTGGTTAAGACAGGTATTCTCTCGAGTTTCAGAGGTGTCGGTGGGGGCTTTTGCCTTAATCAACCACCCAATGAAATCGTACTGGGGCAAATTGTAGGTACATTTGATAATGTGCAACAACAGATTTCTTGTCCTTTTGGTGATGAGCACGAGTGTTTGGTAAAGCCAACATGCGCGATCCATGAGCATTGGATGGGATTTGTGAAGCCTTACTTGGAACTATTGGAAAAGACCACATTGGCAGAATTAGCAAACACTTGCCCCAAAAAAGGCCTACTGAAAGGATTCGAGTCTGAAGGCGGAAACTTCAAAAAAAGGATATCAGAAGTTTTTAAGATTTTCCCTAAAAAAAACAGTTGACATGGGTCAATGGAACATATTTGCTACCTCCGCATAGACATATAGCATTTAATTTACTTGGAACCGGTGCCTTGGTTTGTGAGATGACTACAGTGATAGATTACTTCAGAGGTATAAGAGACTGGAAATGTCTGCAAAGCATCTCAAAACTCACTTGCACAGTTGGAATTTAAGCTTGTAATCCATCATTGACAGTTAGATTTGGCGATGAATTTGACATTTAAATACTATATGTAGATCGGTTAATGGGTTTTAATGTAAGCGTGTGAATCAGTTTTTTTAAGTCGAACGTATTAAACTATGAAGAAACAAAAAGAATTAAAAACGGAGCAGTTTGGATTGCTGAAACAAGCGGAAGGCGCACCTGATTCTCAGGTTGATTGCTGTGGAAGCCTAGAAACACTTACCCGGCCTCGAATCGGAACGCGATCTTTGGGTTGGGCCATGAGTTGGCTTGCCACCATTCCGATTATGGTTTTGATTATGGGGTGTTCCCAGCAACCGTCTCCTTCCCAGTCGGATTTACAGCAGAGAAAAGTTGTCAAAAAGCTGGAGCGCATTGATGAAGTTTTGCAGGTGATCGCGGACAAAGAGTCGTCGCCCGCTGTTGAAACAATATCTGCACCAACGGGATCGCAACCTGCATCCACTTCGATCAGCAATCAACAGAAGGAAATTATTCAGCAACTCGGTCGCATCGAGGAGGTTTTGAATCAACCATTGGTGGGTAAACCGTTAGTGGTGGCTCCTTCAGTTCCTGCAAAACCGACAGCTCAATCGGCGGACAACGAGGACAAAATCATCGATAGGCTTAACAGGGCCGAGGCGGCCATGCAGCAATTAGTGTTGGCGGATCGGCTCGAGCGGATTGATCAGGCCTTGAGGCAATCCTTGAA
>Ga0163108_10002459_pt1 | contig 13434 bp, 10 predicted proteins | sample Fk1155metaG_FD_109644 | JGI IMG/M metagenome (GOLD analysis project Ga0163108, IMG submission 109644) | Marine microbial communities from the Central Pacific Ocean - Fk160115 155m metaG | ecosystem: Environmental > Aquatic > Marine > Oceanic > Photic zone | place: The Central Pacific Ocean...
CACGGCCATCGTCATGGGTAAAAAGGGTGAGCAAGTCTGGGTGGACGGCAGCGACGAAGCAGCCATATCCGCCGGCGTTCAGCGCACCTATGAGACCGGTAATCTGCGCTACAGTCAGGTGGCACCGCTCGATATGTTTAAAGAGGTCAACACTGGCAATAATCTGCCGGCCCAGATCGAGATCTATGCCGATGAGGGGGCAGCCTATAAATTCATGTTCGTCGCCAAAGGCGGCGGCTCGGCCAACAAGACATTCCTGCACCATAAGACGAAAGCCGTCCTCAATACGGGCAGTCTGATGGAATTTCTCGATAAGGAAATCCGAAGCATCGGCACCGCCGCTTGTCCGCCCTATCATCTGGCGGTTGTCATCGGCGGCACATCGGCGGAATTCAACCTCAAAATGGTCAAATACGCTTCGACACATTATCTGGATAATTTACCGGCGGCAGGCAATGAATACGGCCAGATTTTCCGCGATCTGGAGATGGAAGAGAAAGTTCACAAACTCACCCAGGATATTGGTTTGGGCGCCCAATTCGGTGGTAAGTATTTCTGTCACGATGTGCGCGTGATCCGCATGCCCCGGCACGGTGCTTCCTGTCCCATCGGTATCGGCGTCTCCTGCTCGGCGGACCGCCAAGTGCTGGGTAAGATCACCAGAGACGGTATCTTCCTGGAAGAACTGGAAACCAATCCGGGCCGCTTCTTGCCCGAGGTTAGCGCGGAGGACTTAGGTAGCGACGTGGTTGAAATCGATCTCAATCAGCCAATGGACGACATCAGGCGTGAACTTTCGAAGCATCCTGTAAAGACCCGGCTGTCCTTGTCGGGACCCTTGATCGTCGCCCGGGATATCGCCCATGCCAAGCTCAAGGAACGCATCGATGCCGGCCAGAGCCTACCCCAATACGCCAAGGACCATGCTGTCTATTACGCCGGACCGGCAAAAACACCGGAAGGCATGCCCTCCGGCTCTTTTGGTCCCACGACGGCGGGGCGCATGGATTCCTATGTGGGGCTATTCCAAGCCAACGGCGGGTCCATGGTCATGCTGGCCAAGGGTAACCGCAGCCAGGCCGTGACCGACGCCTGTAAAAAACACGGTGGGTTTTATCTGGGCTCCATCGGTGGTCCGGCGGCCAGACTGGCCCAAGACTGCATCAAGAAGGTCGAAGTCCTCGAATATCCCGAACTGGGCATGGAGGCCATCTGGAAGATCGAAGTGGTAGACTTCCCGGCTTTCGTCGTCGTTGATGACAAGGGAAATGACTTCTTCGACGAGTTCAAGCCATCTTAAATTATATCCCTCAGACCCCGGGTCAGCCGAAGAATGTCCGCATTGAACACCTGATGTAAATCGCAACGCCGACCCTGATTCTCCAGGGAACCCGAGATCCATTCGGTACGATCGAGGGTGCGCCCGACTATCCCCTCAGCAAGAACATCGCCTGCCATTGGCTGGAAGACCGCGAGCACAACTTTAGATCCCGCAAGGCCTCGGCCGCACGGTGGAGCAGAACTGGGACGAGGCGATTGAGGTCTTGGTGGCGTTTGTCCAGGCAAATAAAGAATAAAAAAAACCGGCCTATATGCGGGCGGTTTTTCAAAATTATATAAATTGATTTATTTTCGTTTAGCCACCGGCTTTACTTTCCGCTGGGCCTTGCCGTCATAGGCGCTGAGCGGCCGGATCAAGACGTTGGCGGCGTTTTGCTCAAGAATATGCGCCGACCAGCCGGCAATTCGGGCCATGACGAAAATGGGTGTGTAGAGGTTTACCGGGAAGCCCATCAGGTAGTAGGCCGGGCCGGATGGAAAATCCAAGTTGGGATATATACCCTTTTCGTTGATGAAGATGTCAGCCAGAATATTGTATATTTCCAGCCATTTGGTATCTCCTGACCACTCGGTTAGATGTTCCAGGCAGATTTTCATGGTCGGCACTCGGCTATCACCGTGCTTATAAACCCGGTGGCCGAAGCCCATGATCAGCTTTTTGTTAGCGATGGCATCTCTAATCCAGGGTTCGGCCCGTTTGGGCGTCCGGATTTCCTCCATCATTTCCATCACCGCCTCGTTGGCGCCGCCATGAAGGGGGCCTTTGAGGGCGCCGATGCCGCCGGCCACCGCCGAATAGATGTCTGAGCGGGTCGAGGTGATCATGCGGCTGGTAAAGGTGGAGGCATTGAAACTATGCTCAGCATAAAGGATGAGCGACGTATCAAAAGCTTTAACAATTTTCCTGGGCGGCACCTTGCCGAAGCACATGTAGAAGAAATTTTCCGCCATGGAAAGATCGGTGCGCGGCGGAATACGGCGCTTGCCGTTGCGGAAGCGGAAATCGGTGGCGATCATGGTGGGAATTTTGGCTAGTAGGTTAACTGCCCGCTCATGATCGGCTTCCCAAGGTTCACCGCCCCAGGCTACTTCGGTGGTGCCAAGATAGCTGACGGCCGTCCGGATGGTGTCCATGGGATGGGCGCGCTTGGGAAATTTGGCGATGACATCCACGTGGTTTTTGCTCAACTTGCGTAGGCTGCGCTCTTTCTTTTTAAAGGCATTGAGCTGACTGCGATTCGGCAGTTCTCCGTCCAATAGTAAATAGGTAACTTCTTCGAAGGTGCAATGATCCGCCAATTCCTGAACAGCATAACCGCGGTAGGTAAGGGAATTGGTTTCCGGTACGACTTTGGAAACTGCTGTCGTATCAGCAATAACGCCGACGAGACCTCTCCGGATATCGGAGGCTTTGACCGTGACTTTTCCCGGGGTGGGTTTTTTGGAGGTTACCTTTTTCGCCGTTTTCTTTGCTGCTTTTTTCACAGTTTTCTTAATAGATTTTTTAGGCGCCGCTTTTTTCGCGGCCATTCTCTTATTCCCCTTCACTTTTGCTGCTTTAGCCATCCTCAACTCCTCCTAAATTTTATAATTTGAAATTATGTAAATTCTGGTCGAATAGGTTGTATTCCTCGTAATGCAGGGTCTCATACAGCCTTTTGCGCGTCTGCATGGTATCGAGAACGTTTTCCAGCGTGCCGTCTTTTTTCAAGGCGCCGTAACTGGCTTCAATGGCGCCCATGGCGATGCGTAATGAAGAGACCGGATAAATAGCAATATTGTAGCCGAGTTCCGTGAGTTGATCCCTGGTCAGGAGCGGCGTTTTGCCGAATTCCGTGATATTGGCCAGGAGCGGTACGTCGACAGCAACCCTGAATTCCTCATATTCCGAAAGGGTGGTAAGGGCTTCCGGGAAGATCGCCTCAGCACCGGCATCCACATAGGCCTTGGCCCGGTCGATGACAGACGGCATGCCTTCCGCCGCCTTGGCGTCAGTGCGGGCCATTAACAAGAAATTAGGGTCCCGTTTGGCGTTGGCGGCGGCGCTGACTTTCTGGCACATGGCGTCTCGTTCAAGGATCACCTTATTGTCCAAATGGCCGCAACGCTTGGGGCTCACTTGGTCTTCAATATGACAGCCGGCCATGCCGAGTTCTTCGATTTCCTGGATGGTGCGGGCCGTGTTCAAGGCCTCACCCCAGCCTGTGTCGGCGTCGATGATGGCAGGAAGTTCCGTCACCCGGGCGATCTGGCGACCCCGTTGGGAAACTTCAGTGAGGGTGGTCAGGCCGATATCGGGCATGGCCAGATCGGCAGACAAGGCGCCGCCCGATATATATATGCCGTCAAAACCCAGTTCTTCGACAATACGGGCAATGAGCGGCGCATGGGCGCCCGGCAATTGTAGAAGCTTGCCGGTGGCCAACTCCTTCCTGAAATCAGCCCGTTTTTCGGCAGCTGTTTTGGTTCCAAATAACATCGGTTATTCCCTTTTAAATTTACTGCTAAAAAATTCCAGCGGAGTCCGTTTTGCCGTTGATAAGATCAGCATTATCAAGCACCACATTGATCTGGGCGACATCTTCGGGGCTGAGATCGGGTAGGGCCATCACCAGATCCAGGAAGCGGCTACTTTCGGCTTCCGATATTACCTCGTCGGTAAGAATTTTAAATTTGCGGATATAGTCGGGCCGGGAAAAAGGCCTGGCACCTGCCGGATGTGCATTGGCGACGGCTAATTCGTCGACGACTTTCTCACCAGACTTCAACGTTACCTCCAAGCGCCCGCCGAAAGCCCGCTGATTGGGATCGGGGTCATGGTAACGTTCGGTCCAGGCTTCTTCTTCTTCGGTTGATATTTTGTGCCAGAGCTTGACCGTGTCTGCCCGCTGGGCGCGTTCCGGCGCATAGGACTTAACGTGATGCCATTCGCCGTCCTGCAAGGCAACCGCCAGGATATACATAATAGAGTGATCAAGGGTCTCTCGGCTGGCGTTGGGATCCATCTTTTGGGGATCCTTGGCGCCGGTGCCGATGACATAATGCGTGTGGTGACTGGTATAGAGCCTGATCGCATCGACCGCTTCCCAGTCCTCGATTTTTTCCCGTACCCTGAACGCCAGATCGATCAGTGCTTGGCTCTGATATTCGGCAGAATGTTCCTTGGTGTAGGATTCCAGGATGGCCGCCTTGGCTTCGCCCGGTTCTGGCAGAGGCACTGCATATTGGGCGTCGGGACCGTCCAAAATCCATGCAATGACGCTGTCTTCGCCTTCATAGATAGGTGAGGGCGCCCCTTCACCCCTCATGCAGCGGTCGACCGCCTCGATAGCGAGTTTTCCCGCATGCGAAGGGGCGAAAGCCTTCCAGGATGAAATTTCGCCTTTACGGGATTGACGGGTTGATACGGTAACATGCAAGGCCTGCTGCACGGATTGATAAATGGTGTCTGCATCCAATCCCAGCAGTGTCCCGATGCCGGCCGCCGCCGAGGGACCCAAATGCGCAATGTGATCGATCTTGTGAGCGTGAAGACATATCCCCTTAACCAGGTCTATTTGAATTTCGTACCCCGTCGCCAGTCCGCGCAGAAGATCCTTACCGTTTTTTCCCAATTGCTGAGAGACCGCCAGGATTGGCGGAATGTTGTCGCCGGGATGGGAATAGTCGGCGGCCAAAAAGGTATCATGGTAATCGAGTTCGCGAACGGCTGTGCCGTTGGCCCAGGCAGCCCATTCGGCATGGAAGCGTTGATCGTTCGGCATACCGAATATTGCCGCCCCGCTGGAGCGGGGATGAGCCAGGGCCTGTGCGCGGGCGCTGGCCACGGGATGCCGATTTACCGAGGCAATGGCAACTGAAGCATTGTCGATGATGCGATTGATCACCATATCCGTAACGTCACCGGAAACATCAACGGGATCGGCGGCAACTTGAGCAATTTTCCATGCGAATTGATCCTCCTTAGGCAGGGACTTTTCGGAGGGGGAGACGTTTATAATGTGATTTTTCAAGTTGAGTGGCCTTTTTGAAAACACCGGAATAGTCGGGAAATTATGTTTGCGGATATGGTCTACATTATTCGAACAGCGATTCCCAAGCGAAATATGATCAAGGAAGAAAGAAAATCCACAATTTATATATTGTTATATGTTGACTTTAATTCGGTATTGTCGTACCTATTTACCAAAATTGGTCATTTAGGAGGTACTTTAGAAATGTCAGATGCACCCTATCGCTGGGAAATGATTGAACCTGGAAAGCCCATGGCAAAGGTAGAATTTGATCCTTTTCCCCCAGGTGACGGTGAAGTCGTGGTCGAAGTCGAAGGCTGTGGTGTCTGTCATACCGACCTCGGATATTATTATGATGGCGTGCGCACCAATGCCGAACTACCTCTGGCGCTCGGTCACGAAATAAGCGGCCGTGTTGTTGCCGGCGGTAAGGGTTACGAAGACATAGTGGGTAAAGCGGTTCTCATTCCGGCGGTTATTCCCTGCGGTGAATGTGACTTGTGCAAGCGCGGTAAAGAAACCATTTGCCGCCAGCAATATGTACCCGGTTGCGACACCCACGGCGGCTTTGCCAGCCATATCAAAATCCCCGGTTTTGGACTATGTGAAATCGATGAAGCTAAATTAGCCGCCGCCGGTCTCGATCTGGCGGACGTTTCCGTTGTCGCTGACGCTTTGACCACCCCTTATCAAGCTGTCTACCAAGCCGATCTGAAAGAAGGCGATCTGGCGATCGTTATCGGTGTTGGCGGTGTCGGTGGATATTGTGTTCAAGTGGCGGCCGCATTTGGTGCCACGGTGATCGCCGTCGATATTGACCAGTACAAACTGGATGAAATCGGCAAAGTCGGTGCCGCTGCCACTTTCAATCCCAAGGATTATCCCGGCCGCGAACTGCGTAAAGCGGTTTCTGCGTTTGCTAAGGAGAACGGCCTCCGCGCGACCGAATGGACAATTATGGAATGTTCGGGTTCGGCTCCGGGGCAGCAGACAGCCTACGGTCTGCTGGTTCATGGTGCCACCGTGTGTGTCGTCGGCTTCACCATGGACAAGGTGGAAATCCGCCTGTCCAATTTGATGGCCTTCCACGCGCGGGCTTTGGGCAACTGGGGTTGCACCACCGGTAATTACCCCGACGCATTAAACCTGGTGCTGGATGGCAAAGTTAAAGTGAAACCCTTTATCGAACATCATCCCTTGGAAAATATTAATGAAGTTTTTGAACTCGTTCATGCTCACAAGAATACCGGGCGGGCAATCCTAATGCCCAAAATGAGTTCCTAGGCCCCTACGGCTGAAATTACTGTCCCCAATAATGTGAAAGTTAAAACAGAGGAAGAAAATCATGGTAAAAGACACCGCAACAGTTGCAAATGAAACCGCTCTTAAGAACCTCAAGAATCATAATTTGGTGGAGAATTGGTCGTTTGACGGCTTGAAGTACGAGAAAAAGTCGGCGATCGATGAAAACGGCAACGAAGTCGACGGCATCTATAACGTCTGGATTACGCTCGACAACCAAAAGCAGTTCAACTCCTACAGCACCGAAATGGTCAAAGGTATGATTTTGGGTTTCCGCGAAGCTTCCAATTCGCGGGACGTCAACGCGGTTGTTTTGACCGGCGCCGGTAGTAAAGCCTTCTGCACCGGTGGCAATACCAAGGAATACGCCGAATATTATTCTGGTCAGGATCAGGAATACCGTCAGTACATGCGCCTGTTCAACGACATGGTGTCGAGCATTCTCGCCTGCGACAAGCCGGTGATCTGCCGGGTTAACGGCATGCGAATTGGTGGTGGTCAGGAAATGGGCATGGCCTGTGACTTCTCCATCGCTCAGGATATGGCGAATTTTGGCCAAGCTGGTCCGAAACACGGTTCCGCGGCCATCGGCGGCGCTACTGACTTCTTGCCGCCGCTGATCGGGGTCGAACAGTCCATGGTTTCAGCCGTTCTCTGTCGGCCCTTGTCGGCCCATAAGGCGGCGCGGCTTGGCATCATTATGGATACAGTTCCGGGCTTGAAGGTCGATGGTATATATGTACCCAACCCTTTGGTTGTGACTGAAGCTGTTACCGATGATTACGGCCGCCTCATTCACGGCGAATTCAAAACTGACAAGGAAGAAATAGCCCAGGCCAGGGAAACCATCGCCTCCGGCGAAATGGATTTGTCGCTGCTCGACGCTAAAGTCGAAGAACTTTGCACGGCCGTCCTGCACACCTTCCCGGAATGCACGACGAAATCCCTCGAACAACTGCGCAAACCGAAACTTGAGGTTTGGAACCTGCGTAAAGAAGACGCCCGTTCCTGGCTCGGTTATAACATGTTGGCCGAAGCCCGCACCGGTTTCCGCGCTTTCAACGAAGGCAACAAGGAAATCGGCCGTGAGATCGATTTCGTTGCCCTTCGCCAAGCCCGCGCCGCTGGCGTTCCTTGGAGCGATGATCTTGTCGAAAGCCTGATCCCCCGGGCTAAGGACTAATCGGGTAGAGGTTTGAGAGAAAGGCAATGAGCGACACCTCACTTAAATCATGGCTCGACCGGGGCGGCGCACTGCTCCGTCTTCGGTTGAACATGCCGAAAGCCAACATCACCGATGCGGCGATGCTGGAGGCTATCGGTGCGGCTCTGAGCGAACATGCGCCCGACGCCGATATCAAAGCTGTATTGCTCGATCACGAAGGCCCCCATTTCAGTTTCGGCGCCAGTGTGCCGGAGCATCTGCCGGGGAAATTCGGCGATATGCTGAGCGTCATGAATAAAACCCTGCTGGCCATGCTGCAGCACCCGGTTCCGATTTTGGTTGCCGTAAAAGGCCAGTGTCTCGGCGGTGGCCTGGAAGTCGCTTGTGGTGGCAGTCGGATTTTTGCCGCCCCCGACGCCAGTTTCGGCCAGCCCGAAATCAAGGTCGGGGTTTTCGCTCCTTACGCTAGTTTCTTTTTGACCGAACTAATTGGTCAAATCCATGCCGAGGATATGCTATACTCTGGACGTTCGGTTTCCGGAGAAGAAGCTAGTGCCATGGGATTGGTGGCAGAGCTTTCGGACAATCCCGAAGCCGCTGCTCTTACCTATTTTGATGAACATTTGGCGTCCGTCAGCGCCAGTGTCCTGCGCTTCGCCGTTCAGGCGGCGCGCGAGGACTATGCCGACCGCTTTGCGGTAAGAATGGCGAAACTTGAAGAACTATACACGTCGGGTTTGATGGAAACCAAGGATGCTGTCGAAGGTCTCGAAGCTTTCATGGCGAAGCGACCTGCCCAATGGAAGAACTGTTAAGTCACAATCGAAAGCTAATATTTATGTCTGTAAAAGAAATCATCGATCGTTGCGAAGAGCTTTTTGAAGATCTGAACTTCACTTATGCTCGGGAATGGAAAGCTGCCGAAGAAGGCCGCAAAGTTGTCGGTTACATGCCCGTATATGTGCCAAACGAAATCATCCACGCTGCCGGCATGCTGCCCTTGGGTATTCTGGGTGGTGGTGACGCCATGGAAGTTATCCACGGCGACGCCTACTACCAAAGCTATATTTGCCGCATTCCGCGCTCGACTGTGGAACTGGGCATCATGAAAAATCTCGACTTTGTCGATGGCATGCTATTCCCTAGCCTGTGCGACGTGATCCGCAACCTGTCGGGTGTATGGAAAATGTTGTTTCCGGAAGTTTATGCCCGTTACTTCGATACACCGCAAAACTTCCGCAGCGACATCGGTGGTGAGTTTTACAGGAATGACCTTCAGGAACTACGTGAAGGCTTGGAAAGACTTGGTAGCCGCAAGATTACCGATGAAGATCTCAAGAATTCCATCAAGGTTTATAACGAGTACCGTAATAAAGTACGCGAAGTTTACCAGTATCGCGCCTATCAACCATGGAAAGTTCCAGCTTCCGAAGTTTATCTGCTGATGCGCGCCGGTGAAATCATGACACCGGAAGATCATATTCAGACGATGACCGACTATCTGGCTGCGGTCGAAAAAGAAGAGCGCCGCATGAAAGATAACTGCCGCGTCGTTCTCAACGGTTCTTTCTGTGAGCAACCGCCGTTGGGATTGGTAAAATCCATCGAATTGGCCGGGTGCTATGTGGTTGACGATGATTACATGATGGTTAACCGGATGATAACCGAAGATGTCGAAGCCGAAGGTGATCCGCTGGAAAATCTCTCGGAAGCCTTTCTCAAGAATTCACTGAGCTTCCCGTCCAAATACGAGCCGTCCGAAGAAGAAAAAGGCAAATATCTTGCCGAAATGGTCCGCGAACGCGGCGCCGAAGGCGTTATTTTCTCTGCCCCCAGTTTCTGTGACCCGGCTTTGTTGGACCAGCCGATGCTGGCCACCGTACTCGAAGAACAGAACATTCCTTACATTTCATTTCAGTATGCCGAAAATTCAGGTCAGATGCAGCCAATCAGAGAACAAGCCGGAACTTTTGCAGACTCAATCAAGCTATGGAGCGCAGCATGAGCAACGATAACAATCCTGAAATTGTCAAAGATGCTTCGATGTTGAAGCAAAAAGCGATGATTGCCGGCAACTATGAAAAACTCACCAACGCCAAAGAACTCGGTTTGAAAACAACCTCGACCTTTGTACCGGGGAACGTCAACGAATTGATTCAATGTTTCGACATGGTTAACAATCTGCCGGAAATCAATGCTCTTGGTAATGCCATGCGCAAGCAATCCGGCGCCATGATTACCGATGCTGAGAAAATGGGTCATTCGGAAGACGTTTGCACTTATGTGAAAGCCGACATCGGTATGATGGCCAAAGGCAATTTAGCGCCAAACGGTAAGCCGATGCCGAACCCGGACATGCTGATGCTCTCGTACACCGGTTGCTACACCTTCCTGAAATGGTTCGAGTTGCTGCGCGAGCAATACAAATGCCCAACCGTGATGCTGCACGTTCCCTATCAGGGCGACGGCAAGGGCGAAGTCACTAAGAGTATGCGGGACTATGTGGTCAAGCAGTTGAAGGAAGAAGTTATTCCGACCATGGAGAAAATTTCCAGCGTCAAATTTGACATCGATAAATTGCGTGAAATGATGGTTCGCTCCGCTAAGGCCGAAGACGATCTGGTTTGGGTGCTGCAGACGGCTAAGAACAAACCCACGCCCATCGACGGATATTTCGGAGCCGTCTATTACATTGGCCCGATCTTTTCCGCTTTTCGAGGCACCGAAGATGCGGTCGAGTATTACCAACTTCTGCGTCAGGAAATCAAAGAACGCCTCGACAAAGGCATGGGGCCCCTTACCCCGGACGGAGAACTGAAAGAAGAGAAATACCGCCTGGTCGTCGAAGGCCCGCCCAACTGGACCAATTTCCGTGAGTTCTGGAAAATGTTCTACGAAGAAGGAGCTGTTTGTGTCGCTAGCTCATACTCGAAAGTGGGTGGCGTTTATGATTACGACGGTTTCCGTCACGATCCGCAAAATCCGTTGGAGAGCATTGCCGACTATTGCCTTGGTTGCTACACCAACCGGAACTTGCCGGAACGCACCAAAATGATGGCTGACTTAATCGAGGATTATCAGGCTGATGGCCTACTGATCAATTCGATCAAGAGCTGCAATAGCTTCGCCGCTGGTGAATTGTTAATGTTGCGTGAGGTCGAAAACTTGTCCGGCAAGCCAGGTGCTTTCATTGAAACCGATCTGGTTGATCCCCGCTACTTCTCGCCCGCTAACGTTAAGAACCGTTTGGAAAGTTATTTCCAGATGATCGAACAAAAACGCCAAGCGGCGTAGGTTTAGGAGACATTTATTTATGAAGTGTTTTATTGGTATTGATCTCGGCTCGACGACGACCAAAGCCGTCCTGATGGATGAAAATATGGAAGTCATGGGTCAAGGCATCACAAACTCACGTTCCAATTACGATACGGCCGCCGCCGTGTCCAAACAAGAAGCGATGATTTCAACCCGATTTGCTCTCATGCGCCGGGCATTCGAAATAGTGGACAGCGCGAAAGATTCTATTGATGATATCATGGCGTCGCTAGAGCGGAACTTCCGTCTTGAGCAATTCCGCGAACAGTTGGAAGACTTGCGGGTCACCTGTAAAAGCTTTGTCACCGGTGATCGTTTTAAAGATATAGGTGATACGGTAAAGCAGGCATTGGATACGACCTTTGATCAGCTTGATGTAGAAGCTGCTTCGTTGTTTGCGCCCGGTGCCAGCCGTAAGTCTGACTTTTTCCGTGATATCGCCGGCGGTTCATTCATGACCATTGCCGAAGAAGAAGCGAAAAAAGCAGATTTATCCTACGATCTTTTGCTCAACGTTTATGACAAATCGATCATTGAGGTGGAAAACCGGCCGCCGGCAGGTGACATGGATAACAAATTCACCCGTGCCATGAATAATGTCATCGAAGAATTGAGCAGTCTCGGTTTGGACGCCAATGATTTCGCGACACCGATGACGGAAGGTCTTGGTGTCGAACTCGAGGAAACCTACGTGGTCGGCACCGGTTATGGTCGTGTACGCTTGCCCTTCCCGAAAGAGCATATCCGGTCGGAAATTCTCTGCCACGGTTTGGGCGCTCACATCATGTATCCGAAAACCCGTACGGTTCTCGACATCGGTGGTCAGGATACCAAAGCAATCCAGGTGGATCCCGCTGGTATCGTTGAGAACTTCCAAATGAATGACCGTTGCGCCGCCGGTTGCGGACGCTACCTCGGTTACATTGCTGACGAAATGAATATGGGTGTCCATGAATTGGGCCCACTCGCCTTGAAGTCCACCAAGACGGCGCGCATCAACTCAACCTGCACCGTGTTCGCGGGCGCCGAGTTGCGTGACCGGTTGGCTTTGGGTGAAAAACGTGAAGACGTGTTGGCCGGTTTGCATCGCGCCATCATTCTGCGCGCCATGTCGATCATTTCCAGATCTGGTGGCATTACCGATGAATTCACTTTCACCGGCGGTGTCGCTAACAATGGAGCCGCGGTTAAAGAACTGAGAAAATTGATTCAGGAAAACTATGGTGATGTGACCATTAATATCGATCCTGAATCAATTTACACCGGCGCTTTGGGCGCTGCCGCCTTTGCTTGTCGCGCCGATAAGGGTGAAACGGCCGAACAGTTGGGAGATGCATAATGACCGATAACAACGTACTTCATACCCTCGGCATCGATGTCGGGACGGGCGCCGTAAAAATCGCTTTGTTCAAAACTGCCGGCGAAGAAAGTGAGTGGTTGGCCAAGCGTACCGAGCGAATTCGGAAACGCGATCCCTATAAATTGGCCGAAGAAACTATGGATGAGATGCTGGCGGAAGCGGGCTTGAGCCGCGACGACATCGCCTACATTGCGACGACCGGCGAAGGTGAAAGCCTGAAATTCCATACTGGTCACTTCTATTCCATGACTACCCATGCCAGAGGCGCTATTTATCTTAATCCGAACGCCCGTTCGGTGTTGGATATCGGCGCCCTCCACGGCCGCGCCATCCGCATTGACGAACATGGAAAGGTCCTGGAATATCGCATGACCAGTCAGTGTGCGTCAGGTTCCGGGCAGTTCTTGGAAAACATCGCCCGCTACCTCGGCATCACGTTGGAGGAAATCGGCGAGTTGTCCCAACAGGCCGATGATCCGGAAGTCGTTTCCAGCATCTGTGCGGTGCTCGCTGAAACCGACGTCATCAACATGGTTTCACGGAGCATTTCGGCACCGAACATTCTGAAAGGTATCCACCTTTCCATGGGTAACCGATTGCTGAAACTGCTGCGGGCGACCAAAGTGACCGAAGGCGATGTTATGGTTACTGGCGGTCTGGCACTCGACACCGGTCTCGTTGCGGCCATGGTCGAAGGCGTCGAAGACCCCAAGAACAAGGTCAACGTCGATATTGCCGGCCATGAGCACTCCATCTATGCTGGCTCCATTGGCGCCGCTCTCTGGGGTGCGTTCCGCCACAAGAAACTCGCGGATTTGGGTCAATTGAAGATGGCTTCGTGAGCCATCTGAATCAAGTCTTTTAGGAAGAAGCGGCCCCTATTAGGGGCCGCTTCTTTTGTCGACTTTACTCCCCAGCAGCGCCCCGATATTCATAAG
>Ga0163108_10002463_pt1 | contig 13406 bp, 10 predicted proteins | sample Fk1155metaG_FD_109644 | JGI IMG/M metagenome (GOLD analysis project Ga0163108, IMG submission 109644) | Marine microbial communities from the Central Pacific Ocean - Fk160115 155m metaG | ecosystem: Environmental > Aquatic > Marine > Oceanic > Photic zone | place: The Central Pacific Ocean...
CATTCTCTTATAAGATTTCTGCAACACATTTGCTAAAATATTTAATCTTCCTCTATGCGGTTGACCAATTTTAATTTCTTTAACCCCAAGTTGTCCACCTCGTTTTACTAATTGTTCCAAGGCCGGTATTAAAGATTCTCCTCCATCTATACCAAATCTTTTTGTGCCCACAAATTTAACTGCTAAGAATTTTTCAAAACCTTCGGCTTGTATTAACTTATTTAAAATGCCTTTTTTGCCATTAGCTGTAAATTTTAATTGATTTTCTTCTTTTTCCATACGCTCTCTAAACCATACTTTTTCAATTGGATCTGAGATATGCATATATTCAACTCCAATAGTTGAACAATATATTTTCCTAAAAAATGAAAGTATTTCATTAATAGTTCCATATCCATTCCCTTTTCCATAATATGCACCTAAATAAATTTTTTTGTTATAATCTTCTTTTTTAAAACCGTGATCTGCTGGATGTAAATCTTCAAGATATTTTCTTTTCATTATTCCAAGAGGATCGAGATTTGCAATAAGGTGTCCTCTGATTCTGTATGCTCTGATTAATGCAATTGCTTTTACGGATTGTTCTTTTTCTCCTTCGCTGATTTTATCAGAAATTATCTTTTCTTTTTTATCTTTTTTTGTGATGTTTTTTTTTAAGCCAATTTCTTTCTCCAACGACCAACTTGGTCCCTGTAAATCTCTTAAAATAACTTCTTCATTTTCCTTAAGCCCGTCAAAAAATAATCTCCAATCTTCTGGTATTTTTTCAGGATTTGATAAATAATCAGAATAAAATTTCTTAATAAAAGAAGAATTGTTTCCAGCAAGAAATGAGGTTTTTTTATACGTATTATTGTTCTCTGAGGATGACATTTTAAAAACTTATTTTAACATAATTTAGGAAAAATCAACCATTTAGTTTTTCATAAAGTGTTTTTCCAATGTCCGCTGGTGACTTTGAAATAGTTATTCCAGCTGATTTCATCGTTTCAATTTTATTTTCTGCACCACCTTTTCCACCAGAAATTATTGCACCAGCGTGGCCCATGCGTTTTCCGGCAGGAGCCGTTAAACCTGCTATAAAGCCAACTATAGGTTTTTTTGTTTTTGATTTTTTTAAAAATTCAGAAGCATCTTCTTCTGCAGAGCCTCCTATTTCACCAATCATAACTATAGATTGTGTTTCTTGGTCTTGTAAAAACATTTCCAAACAATCTATAAAATTTGTGCCATTGATTGGATCTCCACCAATTCCAATACATGTTGATTGGCCCATGCCGTTAACAGTTGTTTGTGCAACAGCTTCATAAGTTAGTGTTCCTGATCTTGATACTATGCCAACAGAACCTTTTTTGTGAATGTTGCCAGGCATAATTCCAATTTTACACTCATCAGGTGTAATTATTCCTGGACAATTAGGTCCGATAAGTCTGCTCTTACTTTTTAGTAATTTTTGTTTTACATTGATCATATCAATAATTGGTATTCCTTCTGTAATACAAACTATTAACTCCATTCTTGCATCTATTGCTTCTATGATTGCTGAAGCTGCAAATTTTGGAGGAACATAAATCATCGTAGCATTTGCATTGGTATTTTTTCTTGCTTCCTCAACAGAATTAAAAACTGGCAGGCTTAAATGTTTTTGGCCGCCTTTTTTTGGCGTGACACCTCCAACGAGTTGAGTTCCATATTTAATTGCTTGTTCTGAATGAAAAGTTCCATGAGTGCCTGTAAAACCTTGGCATATAAGTCTTGTGTTTTTATTAACTAAAACTGACATTTATTTTATTACCTGAACAATTTTCTTTGCAGCATCATTTAAGTCTGCAGCTGATAATATTTTTAATCCTGATTTATCTAAAATTTCTTTTCCTTCTTTAAAATTTGTTCCTGCTAATCTGACAACTAAAGGAATTTTTAAATCTGTTTCTTTTACAGCATCAACCAACCCTTGTGCAAGAACATCGCATCGCATAATTCCGCCAAAAATATTAATTAGAATTCCTTTTACATTTTTGTCAGAAAGAATTAATTTAAAAGCTGCAGTAACTTTTTCTTTTGACGCTCCTCCACCAACATCCAAAAAATTAGCTGGTTCTTGACCATATAATTTTATTATATCCATTGTTGCCATTGCAAGACCTGCGCCGTTGACCATGCAGCCTATGGAGCCATTTAATTTTATATATGATAGATCGTGTTTGCTAGACTCAATCTCTGCAGAATTTTCCTCATTCAAATCTCTCAGTTTTAATATATCAGGATGTCTAAAAAGAGCATTGTCATCAAAATTCATTTTAGCATCTAAACAAATTAATTCTTCGTCTTTAGTTATAATCAAGGGGTTAATTTCTATTAGGGTTGCATCTTTTTCTTGTAAAATTTTAAATAACGACTTTATTAAGTTAGAAGCATCTTTTTTTTGTTTTGATTTAAAATCAAAAGGTTTAATTATTTTTTCTATATCTAGCTCATCCAAACTTTTTTTCAATTCAACTCTTGTTGTTGTTATTTTTTCAGGATTCTCTTTTGCAATTTTTTCTATATCCACTCCGCCTTCGGTGCTGCTAATAAATGCAATTTTAGAACTCTCTCTATCTACAAGGCATGAAAGATAAAGTTCTCTTGAAATCTTTGATGCTTCTTCTATATAAAGTCTTTTCACTTCTTTGCCTTCAGGTCCTGTTTGATGAGTTGTTAAAATCTTGCCCAGCATCTCTTTTGATTCTTTTTCGAGATCCTCAAGACTTTTTATCAGTTTAATGCCACCAGCTTTACCTCTGCCGCCAGCATGGATTTGAGCCTTTAATACAAACTCTTCTGTTTTTAAATTACTTATTTTATCTTTGATCTCATCGAGGTTAAAAACTACAATTCCATTAGAAACAGGAGCTCCATACGCTTTTAATAATTCTTTGGCTTGGTGTTCGTGAATATTCATTATAAGATAAATTTATTTAACATAAAAAGAATTATTTTCATATTAACTTTTTTATTATTGTGGCTAAATATTTATTTTTAATTCCTTTGTATAATGATTGGAGGTCCCTAAATTTTCTTCTAAAGAAGATTAATGCTGAAGTTTCAAAAAAGAAAAGAATTGCTGAGGTAATAATTTTAAATGATGCTTCTAAAACAAAAAAAACATTATCAAAAAAAAGTCTTTCTTCCTTGAAAAAGATAAACATTATCAACTTAAAAGAAAATCTAGGAAGTCAAAAAGCTATATCTATAGGGCTAGAATATATTTCTAATTTAAAAACAAAATCAACAATAATTGTTATGGACTCTGATGGAGAGGACGATCCTTCACAAATAAACTTGATGATTGATAAGGCTAAAAAATTTCCAAATCACATAATCGTTTCTAATAGAACAAAAAGGAAGGAAATTTTAATGTTCAGAATACTTTACAAAATTCATCTAATGTTGACTTTTATTTTTACTGGTAAATGGATTTCTTTTGGAAATTATAGCGCTTTTAATATTAAGAATTTACAAAAGCTTAAAAAAAATAACAGTACTTGGTATGCACTCTCATCGGGAATTATTCACAATTGCGATACTAAAAATGTTTACGCAGAAAGAAAAGAAAGATTTTTTGATAGTTCAAAAGTTAGCTTTCCTTCTCTTTTTTTTCATTCTTTAAGAGTTATTTCAGTATTCCAAAAAAGAGTTTTACTATCTTCCATTTTGTACGCTTTCATCCTTAATTTTTTTTATATAAATTTTGAAAATAATTTAGCATTACTTCTAATATTTTTTGTAATACTTCTAAACATCTCAATTGCAATAACAAAATCTATTTTGAAATTAAAAGATTTTGAAAATAAATTGGATTTTATTGATAACGTCAATAAAGTAAAATAAGTTTAAAGACTTTTAAATAAAATATATAAATTTTTAAAAAATCTTATTTTTTTTCCCATTAATTTAAAATCAAATCTTTTTTTATAAAAATCTATAGCCCTTCTATCAAAAGATTCTACACTTAAAATATTAAAACTTTTAGATTTATTTATATCAGAAATTATGTTTTTTAAAAAAAAATTTCCTATACCTTTTGATTGATATTCTTTTTTTACTGCTAGCATATTTAAATTCAAACTTTCATTCATCAAGTTTTTATTTTTTTTTGAAAATAGAATTAAATCTAGACCTGAGAATGAAAGAATTAAATTTGCTATAGTTTGTATTTTTAATTTTTTAACTAAGTTTTTTAAAATCAAAAATCTAATTTTGTAGAACTCCGAAATTAAATATCTAGGTTCTTTGGCTAAAATAGCATAACCAATTATCTGCTGATCTTTTTCGCAAGTATAAAAATATATATTTTCTGAATTAGAAGAAATTTTCAAAAATTCGATTATTACTCTTTCCTCCAAAGAGGATAAGATGGAAATATAATTTTCTCCCTTAATTAATTTGACAGCTTGACTATATTCTTGACTGCTTAATTCTTCTTTTCTTCTTCTAATTTTTATATTTTCATACAATTTGGACATACTTTTATTTTTAATTCAAATCGTTACAATTTTTTAAACTTAACTTAACTATCTCAGGTTTTATCTCTATTGTGTCAAAACAATTTTTTGATACATAATGAGTAACATAGTTTATCTGTTCCTGGCTAATTCGAACACCATCGAATACATATATACTTTTAATTTCTTTGGTCTTTAATTTGTTTATGAATATTTCTCTATAACTATTGTAATATTTATTATCTTTGCTTGGAAAACTAATTGAATCGTAGGTTCTGCTAGGTGAATTAAGTTTTTTGGCAACAATTGAATCAAAAAATAAGTAATTTGTAATCAGCATTACATTTTTTTTATCATCTTCAATAGTTTTAACCAAAAATTTAACAAGCTCTATTTCTTCTCGTGGTTCTTTAAAATTAGGAGATATCCAATTTAAACTTTTTAATCTTTGATCAATTAGTTCTGCAGGAATAGTATTATTAAAATCTATATTGTTTAATTCATGAAATTTTCTATTTTCATTAAATCTTAAATGATATTTTGTAACCAAAAAAAGTGTAATAAAAAAAAGTGTTACAAAAATAATATTTTTCTTTTTAAGACTTGTCTGTTCTAAAAAATAAATTCCAAAAATTATATTAAATGGTATCAAAAAAAATATAAATGTCTGATTCTTAGTTAAAGTTTGATGAAACATTAGACATAAAGAAAATGATAAAATAAGAAGACAAATGTAAAAGTCGTCATTTTTAAAGAAATCTCTTTTTTTTTAAATTTAAAAATTAAAAAATAAAGTAAAGGTAACAATGAAAATAAAATAAATTTAAAATGATGCAAAAGACCAAGCAAATCTGGGTCAAATTTATCATATCTAGATGAACCAATAGAGATTGGAAATAATATATATTGCTCTAAAAATGATTTTAATTCTATATCTTGTAATTTAAAGAATGTCATTAAAAGCAAAACAAAAGAAAATGTTCCAGCAAAAGAATAAATTATAAGGTTTTTATTTTTCCTTATAATTGAAAAAAAAATTATTAATAATGAAACGGCAAAAATAACATATATTGCTGGAACTTGTTTTGATAAAAAAGCAAGACCAAACATAAAAGGTAAAAAAAAATAATAAATAAATTTTTTTTTCTTTATGCCTAATATAAAAAAATATATTCCTAATAGTGAAAAAAATGAAGAATGATGATCTATAAATGGAGTCCCGCTAGGTGGATAAGCTAATATTCCAAAAAATATACAAAATACAAATGATAGATGTTTGTTCACATCTAATAATCTTAAAATATAGAATGTAAAAATTGAAATTAAACCATTCAACAAAGAAGGATGGATTATATAGCCAATCCAATTAACATCAAAAATTTTAAAGAAAATTGCTTGTAGGTAATCTGGAAAGATACCATGCACAATCCAAAAATCTCTCACTGGTAGTTCGTTGTTTAAAATTCTGTAACCTGAATCAAAATGCAGGAATGAATCTAGAGGAAAAACTCCTCGACTAGCATAATATAAATTAATTAGAAAACTAACTAAAAATAAAATAAATAAGTAAAAATTTTCTAAAGAAAAATAAATTTTATTTTTATTAGAAAGCATATTATTTTTTACCAGAGTAAAAGTTGGAAATCTTGTTTATTATATATGACATATATTCTTCGGTTATTTTATGGTGATTTGGTAAACATAGTATACTTTTTTCAAATTTGTCAGCAGTCTTACAGCTATTAGTGCCATATTTAAAAGTCTTGGCACAATTTTTATAATGCAATACTTTTGTCTCTATTCCGTTCTTTAATAAAAATCTATTTAGCTTATCTTTATTTTTTGTAATTATTGGAAAATCTGTAAAGTTTTGAAAATTATTATCATTAATAGGGAATATATTTATTTGTTTGATTTTTTCATCTTTTATAAGTTTTTGATAATAAATATTTTTTTTCTTTCTTATATCATGATTTTCTTTCCTAGATTCTTCGTCAATTAACTGAAGATAAATCATTTTCTTTGATAGGTTAGATATTTTAGAGAAATAAAAATTTGGAAATTTTTTCTTCTTAAATTTTAAACTAGGGTAAAATAATTTAAGTAATATTAAATTATTATTTAAATGCGCATATCTTACAATTTTTAAAAACAAAATTTTATAAAAAAAATTAATTGATAAAATTTTTAAGAGAAAATAAATAATACTTTGTTTTAACAAAAATTTTTTTGGAAATTTTATAAAGCTATTTAATCTTTTATTTGAATAATTTAAAAAGTTAATATTATTTGTTGCTACTCCTCCCCCATAAAGAGCAGATATATTCTTCATAATATTAAAGCTATTAAGAGAATAGTCGCCTATACTTCCTGCATAAATTTTTTTATTTTTTATGGCTGAATAATTGTCAAAATATATAGCATTGTCCTCGATTAAAATTATTTTTCTCCTTTTGCATAACTTCTTTAAAGCCAACGAATCTTTTCTGGAATTAAACATATTAGTAAGGACAACAGCTAAGGTTTTTTTGTTAATCTTTTTATTTAATTCTTTAATTGAGAAAAAACCATTTTTTTCAATCAAGTCACAAAATTTTGTCTTATATTTTAAATTTGTAGCTATATTTATCATTTCTTCTAAATTATAAGGTGAAAAAATTATTTCATTCTTTTTTGGGTATTTTTTCCTAAGAAATTCTAACAAAAGAATAAAGCCAACTCTCAGTTGACTAGTTAAAATAAAATATTTTTTTTTTGTGTTTTTTTTAATTAGTTTCTCAATACTATTACTAAGATTTTTTTTTCCTAAAAATAAAGAAAATATATAGAGTTTTATTTTTAAATAGATGTTAATTCTAAAAAAACTCATTTAGATAAATTTTTTCCTATTCTCCTTGCATTCGCTATGATTAAGCCAAGAGGATATTTATTTTTTTTAAAATTTAATACTGAGCCATCAACAATATGAATATTTTTACAATAATTTAACTGACAGTCTTCATTAACAGACATTGCGTCTTTCTTTTTTTTTGCCATAGGTAAAGTTCCAAAATAATGATAGTCAGCCCCTATACCTGGAAAGAAATTTTTAAAAATAGGAAAGATTTTTTTTTTAGATAAAAGAAATCTAAAAATTTTATTTTGTTTTAGTTTTAAATCATGAAGTGTTGACTTGTTTTTAGAATAAACTTTAAATTTAGATGTTTTTTCATCTTTTCGCATATATAAATTACTAAAATCTGAATCTAATAGTATATTAGAAAAAATTAAACGATCTTTTAATAAATTAATTATAAATTTAAATGGATACAAAAACCATTTTAGCTCCATAATTGAATTAGTAATTAGCTTGTTTCCAGGCCGTATGTCTGCTGAATAAGTTCTTTTAGACGATTTGTTTTTAATTTGTATTAATGAAGGTGTAAAATTTAAAGAACTTTTAATCCTTTTTTTGGAAAAAAAAACTGATACTAATCTGGGATGATGTTTAATTGCAACTTCTTTTTTGATTCTTAAAAAATCCATTATTAATCTAGTGCTAGCAATTGTACCGCTTCCTAGAATAACTTTTTTTGCTATAAATTTCTTTAGATGCTTTTTTTCATTTTTGCAAAAAAGAATAATTCTATTTTTATCTCTACGAATTTTTTCAACATAATAATTATGAAATTTAATATTTTTATTTTTTAAATTTTTCCTAAAAAAAATATTAGATGTTAATTTGTTTTCTTTTTCATTAACCTCGTTAAATTTTATTTGATCTTTGTTTTTTTTTTGTTTTCTACTAAATGCTAATATTGGTTTGTTTATAAAATAATCATTATCTGTTGAATTTTGAAGGGAAGAAAGATTTTGAGAAATTTCATAATCATTATTGTAAAAAAAAAATTTTCCTGATGAAGTTTTTCCCATTAAACTATTTTTCTCTAAAAATTCAAAAAAACAACTTTTAATCTGTCTAATGGTTCCTTTTTTTAGATAAGAAATATCCTTATCTATTTCTGAATCTATTTGTAGTCCCCAATAATTTGACAAACCACCAAATTCTAAACTTCCAAGCACTTTACAATTATTATTTATATCAAGACTATTAGAATAATAATAATTTTTAGCTTTTATAAAACTTTTGCCCATTTGAGTTGGTAAAAATTTTATTGAGTGATTATTTTTCTCATCTTTTTTATCTAGGTCGGTAGAAAAGTTAGGAGAAATTACATCAATACTTTTTTTTCTCAATAAATAAGCTTCTATAAAACTTAGGCTTGCTAAACCACTGCCAACAACAACCGTGTTAAGTATTTTTGTTTTTATTGCAGACATTTAGAACTACAAATTGTTATCAATTTTTTTTGCAGCTTCAAATAATTCTTGAACTGCTTTGATTGAATTATCAAATTGTTTTTTTTCTATCTCGGACAAATTTATTTCTATAACTTTTTCAACTCCGTTCTTTCCAATTTGAACAGGGACTCCAGCATATAAATCTTTTGCTCCGTACTCACCATTCAAATACGCAGCACAAGGCAATTGTTTTTTTAGATCCTTTAAGTAGCTCTCGGCCATTTCTACTCCTGAAGCAGCAGGAGCATAAAATGCGGAGCCTTTTTCTAAGTATTTTACTATTTCTGCTCCACCTTTTTTTGTTCTGTTAACTATTTCTTCTAATTTTTCTTTCTTAAGTTTTCCGCTCTTAACAAAATCATTTAAAGGTTTGTTGTCTACAAAAGTATGATCAATCATTGCAACCATGGTGTCACCATGACCGCCAAGAACTAGGGATTTAATTTTCTCTATCTTTACCTTGAGTTCTTGTGATAAAAAATATTTAAATCTTGAAGAATCTAGTATACCGGCCATACCAACAACCTTGTTTTTAGGTAGTCCAGAATATCTTTGAAGAGCCATGACCATTACGTCTAAAGGATTTGTTATACATATAACAAAAGCATTTGGAGAAGTTTTTCTTATTCCGTCCGCTACCTGCTTGATAATCTTTAAATTTATTCCAAGTAAATCATCTCTGCTCATACCAGGTTTTCTTGGAACTCCTGCGGTAATAATAATAACATCAGAATTTTTTGTATCTTCATATTTGTTTGTTCCTTTTAAATCCACATTGAATCCGTCAACAGAAGATGATTGTGCAATATCTAAGGCTTTGCCTTTGGCAATACCTTCGGCAACATCAAACAAAACTACATCTCCTAATTCTTTTAAAGCAATCAGATGTGCTAGTGTGCCACCTATTTGACCTGCGCCGATTAAACTTATTTTTTTTTTCATTTTTATTTCATTGTTGGCATTACAAATTCTGGATCGGATCTTAGACCTGAAGGCCAACGAGAAGTCATTGTTTTTAATTTTGTATAAAATCTAATGCCCTCTGGTCCATGCATGTGCTGGTCACCAAATAATGATCTTTTCCAGCCACCAAAACTATGAAAAGCAACAGGGACGGGAATAGGTATATTGATACCTACCATACCAATCTTGGCTTTGTTTGAAAAGGTTCTTGCAGAATCACCGTCTCTGGTAAATATACTGACTCCATTTCCAAATTCATGATCGTTAACTAGTTGTAAAGCCTCATTAAAATCTTTTACTCTCACAACTGATAAAACTGGTCCAAATATCTCTTCTTTATAAATTCTCATATCTTTCTTTACATAATCAAATAAACAGCCTCCCATATAATATCCATTTTCATATCCTTGGAGTTTTAATTTTCTCCCATCAACAACAAGCTTGGCTCCTTCTTTAACTCCAAGATCAACATAGCCTTTAACTTTTTCCAAATGTTCTTTTGTAACTAAAGGTCCCATTTCAGATTTTTTATCCATTCCTGGGCCAACCTTGAGTGACTCGACTTTTTTGGCTAAATTTTTTACAAGATTGTCTCCAATATTTCCTACAGCAACTGCTACCGATTGAGCCATACATCTTTCTCCTGCTGAACCATAAGCGGCTCCCATTAAACCATTAACTGCCTGATCTAAATCACAATCTGGCATTACAACGCAATGATTTTTAGCTCCTCCCAGTGCTTGTACTCTCTTTTCATTTTTTGCACAGTTCTCATAAATATATTTTGCTACTGGAGTTGATCCAACAAAGCTTACTGCAGGAATATCTTTATTTTTAATGATTGCATCTACTGCCTCTTTATCTCCATTAACAACATTAAATACTCCTTTTGGCAAACCTGCTTCTAAAAATAATTCAGCTAATTTAATTGAACAAGATGGATCTTTTTCTGAAGGTTTTAAAACAAAAGTATTTCCACATGCTATTGCCATTGGAAACATCCACATAGGAACCATGGCAGGAAAGTTAAAAGGAGTTATGCCGGCACAAACTCCTAAAGGTTGTCTTGTTGACCAACTATCAACATTTGTTCCCACGTTCTCTGTAAATTCACCTTTTAACATCTGAGGTATTCCACAAGCATATTCTACTACTTCCAGACCTCTGATTAATGATCCTTTTGCATCCTCATAAACTTTTCCATGTTCTGAAACAATAGTTTTTGTAAGTTCATCAGAATTTTTTTCTATCAATTCCTTAAATTTAAACATTATTCTAGCTCTTTGAATTGGTGGTTTATTAGACCAGGATTCAAAAGCTTTTTTTGCAGATTCTACTGCTTTGTTTAAATCTTTAGCAGTTCCTAATTTTACTTCTGCACTTTGTTCTCCTGTAGCTGGATTAAATATTTTTCCAGTTTTTTTTGAATCACCAGAAAAATTCTTACCATCTATAAAATGTTCGATTAATTTCATTGTTTTTATTGCTTAAATAAGCTTTTAAGTTGTTGCAAGCATTTTTTTTATAGAAGCTATTGCTTTTGCTGGATTTAATCCTTTTGGACAAGCATTAGTACAATTCATAATCGTGTGGCATCTATAAAGTTTTAACTCGTCAGCAACCTTCCTTAATCTTTCCTTTCTGTCTTCATCTCTACTATCAATAATCCATCTGTAGGCTTGTAATAAAACAGCAGGGCCTAAATATTTTTCACCATTCCACCAATAGCTTGGGCAAGAAGTCGAACAACAAGCGCACATAATACATTCGTAAAGACCATTCAATTTTTTTCTATCTTTTTTTGATTGTAAGTTTTCCTTGTTGTCTTCTTTTTTAGAAGTTTTCAACCATGGTTCAATTGACTCATATTGTTTATATAAAGTACTCAGATCACCAATGAGATCTTTTAAAACTTTTAAATGTGGCAAAGGATAAATGTTTATATCTCCTTTTATTTCTGCATGAGATTTTGTACACGCTAAACCGTTTTTTCCATCCATATTCATTGCACAAGACCCGCAAACACCATGCGCACAAGATCTTCTGTATGCTAAAGATGGATCAATTTCATTTTTAATTTTATTTAAAATATCTAGAACTTTAGATGGGCAATTGTCCATATCAATTTCATAAGTGTCTATTCTTGGATTTTTTCCTGTAGACGGATCCCACCTGTAAACATTAACTTTTCTAATGTTTTTTGAACCTGTAGTATCCCTATAATACGTACCTTTTTTAATTTTTGAATTTTCAGGTAAATTTATCTGAACCATTAATAAACTCTTTCTTTTGGTGGAAAATATTGTACATCATTTGTCAACGTAGTTCTATGAACAGGCCTATAGTCAATTTTTGTTTTGCTTCCATTACACCAAGATAATGTGTGTTGCATAAAATTTTTATCGTCTCTCTTTGGAAAATCTTCTCTTGCATGAGCGCCTCTACTTTCCTTTCTATGATATGCTGAATCCATAGTAGTTATGGCTTGTCTAATTAAATTATCGAATTCTAAAGTTTCAACTAAATCAGTATTAAATATTAAAGATTTATCTTTAACGGCAATAGATTCTATTGCTTCAAATGGCTTTCTTATTTCTTTTGTTCCTTCTTTTAAAGTTTTTTCTGTTCTAAATACTGCACATTTAGATTGCATTATTTTTTGCATTGATAACCTTAGATCGGCAGTGTTATTTTTTCCGTTTCCATTCCTTAAAATATCAAGCCTGCTTAAGGATTTGTCTGTTTCTGATTTTGATATTTCCTCATGCACCATACCTGGTTTAACTAATTCAGCAGCTCTTTTAGCTGCAGCTTTGCCAAAAACTACAAGATCAATTAATGAATTTGAGCCAAGCCTATTTGCTCCGTGAACTGATACACATGCTGCTTCACCAATAGCCATAAGCCCTGGAACAGTTTGCTCTGATCCGTTCATTGTTATAACTTCAGCTTTATAATTTGTTGGAATTCCTCCCATGTTATAGTGAACTGTTGGAACTACTGGAATTGGTTCTTTAGTGACATCTACATTGGCAAATAATCTTGATGACTCTGATATTCCAGGAAGTCTTTCTTCTATAACCTTTGGGTCTAAATGGTCTAAATGAAGATAAACATGATCTTTTTTTTTACCCACGCCTCTTCCCTCATTAATTTCTATAGCTATTGATCTGCTCACAACGTCTCTTGAAGCAAGATCTTTGGCTTTGGGTGCATAACGTTCCATAAATCTTTCACCTTTGGAATTTAGTAAATAACCGCCTTCGCCACGCACACCTTCAGAAATTAATGTTCCATGTCCATAAATACCTGTTGGATGAAACTGAACAAACTCCATATCTTGAAGCGGCAAACCTGCTCTCAAAACCATTGCATTACCATCGCCAGTACATGTGTGTGCTGATGTTGCTGAATAGTAAATTTTACCATAACCGCCAGTAGCTATAATTGTAATGTGAGATCTAAATCTGTGTATGGTTCCATCATTTAAATTCCAAGCTAATATACCTTTACACTGCCCATTCTTCATTAAAAGATCTAGAGCAAAGTATTCAATAAAAAATTCTGTATTATGTTTTAAAGCTTGTCCGTATAAAGTGTGAAGTATAGCATGGC
>Ga0163108_10002466_pt1 | contig 13395 bp, 10 predicted proteins | sample Fk1155metaG_FD_109644 | JGI IMG/M metagenome (GOLD analysis project Ga0163108, IMG submission 109644) | Marine microbial communities from the Central Pacific Ocean - Fk160115 155m metaG | ecosystem: Environmental > Aquatic > Marine > Oceanic > Photic zone | place: The Central Pacific Ocean...
CATACAATCTTTTTACTTATTTAATTTCACCTTTATTATTCTTTCATCTTCTTATTAGGGCATTTGAAGATATAAATTATATTTATAGGATTAAGGAGCGATTTGGTTTTTATGGCAATTATTTGGAAGGTGAAGTTATCTGGATTCATGCGGTTTCATTTGGAGAAGTTAAAGCTGCTTCACCACTAATTAGAGAAATCATAAAATGCAATCCTTCTAAAGTAATATTATTTACATGCACAACCCCAACTGGTTCAAAGCTAATTTCTGATACTTTTAATGACGAGGTAATTAGTGTCTATCTTCCTTATGATTTGAAAGGCCCTGTAATACGCTTTTTTAACTGGGCTAAGCCTCAAATTGCAATAATTATTGAGACTGAAATTTGGCCAAATATTTTCCAAGAATGCGGACAAAGGGAAATACCTCTTATTTTGGCAAGCGCTTGTATATCTGATCGCTCACAGAATCTTTATAAGATTCTATTCAACCTTTTTAAAGACACAATCTCAAATGGAATTGTAGTTGGCGCTCAAACAGAAGCTGATGCTAAAAAGTTTCTCGAACTTGGCGCTCATAAGGATAGAACTTTTGTTACTGGCAATATCAAATTTGATGTTTCCCCACCAAAAGAAATCTTAGATAAGGCTAAAACTTTTAAAAATAAATACTTTAAAGATAGACCTGTTTGGATAGCAGGTAGCACTCACCCACTTGAAGAGGAGGTCATTATAAAAGCTCATGAGCAATTACTTGATAATTTTCCAGACAGCCTTTTAATCATAGCACCAAGAAAGCCCGAACGATTTAAATCAGTCTATAAGATGATTGTTGATTCAGGCTATCCAACTATCAAATGGTCTGAATTTAAGGATATTGATCAAAATACCAAGGTTTTACTTATTGATACCTTAGGCGATCTACCTTTTTTCTATTGTGTTTCAGATATAACGTTTGTTGGCGGCAGTTTATTCTCTGTCGGCGGACATAATTTATTAGAACCCGCGAGTTTTGAAAAACCAGTTCTTACTGGAGAATTTCTTCAAAATGTACAAGAAATATCTTCGGAGTTAGTTGAGGCGGGAGGCCTTTTATTAGTCAAAAATTCTGATGAATTATCTGAACATCTGAATAATCTTTTTACTGACGATTCTGCTAAAGAAAAAATGGTTTCCGGTGCTGGTAAAGTAATGCGAGATAATAAAGGGTCTATTGATAATTTAATGAGGTTAATTAAGCCTTTAATTGAAAACTAAATAAAGGAATGTAAGTTTGTGGGCTTAACTAATATTGCGGCTCTTTATTTGAGCCAGTTATTTATTTGTTGTAGGTCACTTATTGTTAGTGTTCCTGCTGCTTGCTTAAGTTGAAGGATATTTTTAAGGTAATCATATTTACTAATTGCGAGATTCTTTTGAGAAGAGTATAACCTTCTTCTCGCATCCAAAACATCAACAGTGGTTCTTGTGCCTACTTCATAGCCTGCTTCTGTAGCTGGCAAGGCTGTAGCTGATGATTTTACAGATTGTTGCAATGCTTTTACTGTGGCTATTCCGGAGATTACTCCTAAATATGAATCTCTAGCTATTCTTGTAGTTTCACGGGCAACCCTTTCAAGCTTTTCTTTACTTGCTCTATGTCTCGCAACTGCTTGCCTGACTCTCGATGTTACTTGGCCGCCACTATATAAAGGTAAGTTAAGCTGTACACCAACACCGTCATTAATGTTTTCATTATCAGCAGGACTATATTCATTGCCACTATCAGATCTGAAGCTGTCCGTATCAATATCCCTCTTAGAGGCTTGAATACCAATTGTAGGTAAGTGTCCTGAGCGTTGAACTTTAATCTCACTTTTTGCAATTTCTACTCCAACTTGAGCTGATAAGTAACTTAAGTTTTGTTCCAGCGAGGTTTTAACCCAATCAGATTCGCTTTGAGGATTCGGCATAATCAGGGGTAGATTATTATCTGGTTTGTCTAATTGGCCTGGGTAACTATTTGTAATTGCTCTAAGCGACTCTTTAGCAGTCGCTAGATTTCTCTTTGAAGTAATCTCATTGGCAATGGATTGATCGTATGCAGCTTGAGCTTCCTGGACATCTGTTATGGCTATCAGCCCAACATCGAATCTTTTCTGTGCCTGATCCAATTGTTTTTCTATTGCCTGTCTTGCTGCTTGCTCAGCTTCTAATGTGTCTTCTGCAGCAAGGACATTAAAGTAAGCATTTGCTACACGAATAATCAAATCTTGTTCTGCTGCAAGGTAATCAATTTCAGCTTGAGCAACTGTTTTATTGGCTTTCCTAAGATTCATCCAAGAACCGTAATCAAAAATTGCCTGCCGAAGCGTTACATCCCATTGCAATGTTTCTGATTCTTGCAAGAAATCAGTGTTATTGGTTATTACAACTTCTTCTCCATTGATAGGATTGATAATTTTTTGTTGGAAGGTACTTCGGCCGTCTGAATCAGTGTCTGAGAAGCTTGCAGAGCCTGATAGTTGAGGAAGAATAAAGCTCCTAGCTTGAGGTTTGGCCTCTATAATTGCTTCTTTATTGGCAAATGCTTCTTTGATCCTTGGGTCATTAACTAATGCCTGTTCATAGACATCCAAAAGAGAGGCCGCATTCCCATTATCAATAAGAAGGAATGAGAAGAGCAATACTTTTAAAAAATTATTCATACACTTATTTTCGCTATCAGTTATATTTTAGATTAAGTCTGCAAAGAATACTCTCGCTGATATAGCCTAACAAGCTAATCCTGTAACGAATTGTAACCGTCCAAAATAACCCACACTATGAATTAATGATGAACTTATAAAATTGCAATCATTAACAAGGCAACGATATTGATTATCTTGATTAATGGGTTAATAGCCGGCCCTGCTGTGTCTTTATATGGATCACCAACAGTATCTCCTGTTATAGAGGCATTATGAGCTTCTGTTCCTTTGCCTCCAACATTTCCATCTTCGATATATTTCTTTGCATTGTCCCAAGCACCGCCACCAACAGTCATAGATATTGCTACAAAAATACCAGTGACAATTGTTCCAATCAACAAGCCTCCAAGAGCTCTAATGCCACCGTCTTCAGGCATCATCATATTCATGATTAGAGCAAGTGCAATAGGAACCACAACAGGCAACATTGAAGGAATAATCATTTCTTTGATTGCTGATTTTGTGAGCAAGTCGACAGCTCTAGAGTAGTCAGGTTTACTAGTGCCTTCCATGATTCCAGGGATCTCTTTAAACTGTCGTCTCACCTCATCAACAACCGATCCCGCCGCTCTGCCAACAGCTTCCATAGCCATAGCTCCAAATAAATAGGGCACCATACCGCCAATAAATAATCCGATTATTACAGCTGGGTCGTCCAATCTAAACTCAACCAGTTTTCCTTCAGCTGCAAGGTTACTCGTGAAATCAGCAAAAAGAACCAATGCGGCTAATCCAGCTGAGCCAATCGCATATCCTTTGGTTACTGCTTTAGTTGTGTTTCCGACTGCATCCAATGGGTCTGTTATAGCTCTAATTTCTGAAGGCAATTCTGACATTTCAGCGATACCTCCAGCATTATCAGTGATTGGCCCAAACGCATCTAGAGCTACAATCATTCCTGTTAAAGAGAGCATTGATGTAGCAGCTATTGCTATACCATAAAGACCAGCAAACATATAAGCACCCCAGATACTCAAACAAACTGCTATAACTGGTAAGGTAGTTGCTTTCATAGAAACGCCAAGCCCAGCGATTATATTTGTGGCATGACCTGTTTCAGAGGCTTCTGCAATTCTTTGAACCGGGCTGTACTCGGTTGATGTGTAGTACTCAGTTACAACAACCATAAAAGCAGTCAAAGCCAGTCCAATTAGTGATGCATACCATAAGGTAATTGACATGTTCATATAATTAGTTACCGGATAAAAGGCAATTGCAGCGATGACTCCAGAAACAATTAAACCTTTATAGAGCGCTCCCATTACACTTCCGCCTTCTTTAGACTTCACAAAAAGCATTCCAATTACTGATGCGACTATCGAAACCGCTCCTAAAAGAAGTGGGTATAGGATCGCATTATCATAATTATCAGTTCCAACAAACAATAAGCCTCCTAGAAGCATCGTCGCAATAATAGTAACTGCATAAGTTTCAAAAAGATCAGCTGCCATTCCAGCACAATCACCCACGTTATCCCCAACATTATCGGCAATTACCGCTGGATTTCTTGGGTCGTCTTCAGGAATGCCTGCTTCAATCTTACCTACTAAATCAGCACCGACATCGGCTCCTTTTGTGAAAATTCCTCCGCCCAAACGAGCAAAGATTGAAATGAGGGAGCCTCCAAAGGCCAAGCCGATTAATGCATGAAGACTGTCATCTGCGGATATATTGAGCCCAGATCTCAGTATTAAGTAATAACCACTAATCCCTAGTAAACCTAGGCCAACCACTAAAAGTCCTGTTACTGCGCCACCTCTAAAGGCCACCGATAAAGCTGAACTCATTCCGTTATAGGCCGCTTGCGCGGTTCTTACATTAGCTCTAACAGAAATATTCATCCCAATATAGCCAGCGAGGCCTGAAAACACAGCACCAATAAGAAATCCAATAGCGCTTAACCAATCTATTGCAATACCTAGAAGTATAAAAATGACCACTCCCACGATACCTATAGTTAAATATTGTCGATTAAGATAGGCAGTGGCACCTTCTTGAATAGCGCCAGCTATTTCTTGCATGCGTTCATTGCCATCGGATTCTTTTAGAATTTCTAAAGAGAAGATAATTCCAACAACTATTGCAGTAACCGAAGCGGTTAATGCTGCCCATAATGCTACAGTTTCAATCATTGTGTACTCCTAAAATTAAAAAGTTTTTTGTTACTCGTTACTCATAAAAGTGGTAAAAAATTTTGAGGATCATACCATAAATTTTGTTTTTAGCCTCTTTTCTACTAGTTTATTTTTTAGTTTAGCAAAGGTAGGGAGACCATTTTTATAGATGGGATATGCCTCACCTTTAATGAGGGGTAACATATAGGTTTTACAGGCGCTTGTTATGCCATACCCATTTCTAGTTATAAATTTTCTTGGCATCATTTTTTCATTATTGGCAACTTTTGCTAGTGGCGCAGAACCTATCTGCCATTTATAAGGCTTATCTGAAAGCCTATCAATCGTTACCATTTTTGATTTTTCGCCTTTAATAGCCATCTTAACTGCAGACTCTCCTACAGAATAAGCTTGCTTAAGATCAGTTTTTGAAGCCAAGTGTCTGGCTGAACGCTGAAGATAGTCTGCAATGGCATAATGATACTTATAACCTAGAGATTCTTTAACCATGCTGGCGATAACAGGAGCCAAGCCTCCAAGCTGTTTATGACCAAAAGAGTCTTTGGTTCCTGCATCAGCCAAAAATTTACCATTCTTGTATCGAGCGCCTTCACTAGCAACAATGACGCAGTAACCATTATTTTTTACGGATCGCTCAACGTGTTCGATGAAATTCTTCTTTACAAATGGGATTTCAGGAAAGAGGATGATATGCGGGGGTCCACTCCTTTGGTTTGCTATTAATCCTGAAGCGGCAGCAATCCATCCAGCATGGCGCCCCATAACCTCTAGTATGAAGACTTTAGTTGATGTTTCAGCCATTGATAAAACATCAAGGCTAGCTTCATAAGTAGAAACTGAAATATATTTAGCCACAGAACCAAACCCTGGGCAGGTGTCTGTAATAGGTAGATCGTTATCTACTGTCTTGGGTATTCCTATTGATGCAATTGGAAAATCCATTGCTTGACCCATTTCTGAGACTTTGTGAGCTGTATCCATGGAATCACCGCCGCCATTATAGAAAAAATAACCAATGTTATGCGCCTTGAAAACCTCAATCAGTCTTTTATATTCTCTCTGATTTTCTTTAAGGCCTTTTAGCTTATATCGAGCAGAGCCAAAAGCACCACCAGGCGTATATCTCAATAGTGAAATTTGTTTATCAGTCTCAAGGCTGGTATCAATCAGGTTTTCTTCAAGAGCTCCTAGATTTCCGTTTTTCCCAGCAAAAACTTTGCCTATTTTCTTTGGGTATTTTCTCGCAGTTTCTATCACACCAGCCGCACTTGCATTGATAACCGCTGTTACCCCTCCTGATTGAGCATAAAAAGCATTTTTTAATGTCATTCTTCTTCCAAAAATTTTGAATTTACATATGATATCTATTGATAGAAGTTTTTAATACTATAAATCTTTATTAGCAACCTAAATTTAAGCATAAATTTGTCATGAAAATAATCCTATTAGGCGCACCAGGCTCTGGAAAAGGAACACAGGCAGAAAATTTGATGAGGGATTATGGGTGTCCACAGATTTCTACCGGAGTGCTATTAAGGAAGGCTATTGCAGAAAAGACAGGAATAGGGAAAAGGGTTGAGGAGATTATGGCTCGAGGCGACCTAGTTTCTGATGAAATAGTCTTAGATCTTATTCAGAAATCTCTAGAGCAGATAAATGATCAAAAAGGCTTTCTGCTCGATGGTTACCCAAGAAACATTAATCAAGCAAAATCACTCAATTTGGTCTTAGAGTCAATTGACCTACCTCTAGAACACGCTGTTCTGATTGATGTTGATGCTGAGATTCTGATTAGAAGATTATCTGGGAGAAGAACTTGTTCAATTACAGGTAAAACTCTAAATATATATTTCTCCCCCGAGAAGGAGATAGAAGATTGTATTTCCTCAGGAGGAGAGTTGATTCAGAGAGATGATGACAATATTGAGTCTATCTCAAAACGAATTGCAGTTTATGACGAGCAAACTAAACCGATGATTGAGTTTTATAGAGAGTCAGGTATTTTGAAGATTGTCAATGGAGAGGGCCCCATAGAAGAGGTTTATAAGAGACTGCTTTCCAAGATTAATTAATCACTTATCTTAGTTTAAGATCTTTTTAATCCCTTTACTTAACTGCGAATTCCTCCAGCCAGCATCAAGTCGACTTTCTCTTCCTTGCACAAGCAATAGAATATCTTTTTTAGTCGCCAGAGCCTCTTGCGCTATCCCTAGTTGCATTGCTCGCTTAGTAATAAATGTATTAATTTTCTCAATAATTAATTTGTAGTTTGGAATCATTTTGTATTTATTATCCCTCTTTCTTTCTGTTGTAGAATCTTTAATGTTTCTTAATGCCTCTATCATGTCTTCTATGTCAGATTCCTGCATGTGTTTATTTATAAGAGGCTCTAATTTTATTTGATTAAGAGATTGCGGATCTATTTTAGAAACATTTATTATCTCTTTATCATCGATTAACCATTTCCTAGGTATATTCTTTATAGCCGATTGATTTTCTCTCCAATTTGCCAGTTCTATAGCAGTGTTTTGAAACTTAGAATTTAGTTTTTTTATACCTTTAATCTTTTTCCAAGCGTTTTCTTGGTCCATTAATCCGGTTTTTGTGGTCAACATTTTATTGCAATCTTCTTCACACCATTCGTGTCTTCCCTTGATCTTCAGCTTCCTCTTTAGAGATTTTCCCAATTCCAACAAATGAGCAACATCTTCTATTGCATATTCCAATTGTTTTGTATGAAGTGGGCGTTTACTCCAGTCACTCCTTGTTTCTGTTTTATCAATGTTGATTCCAAGTTCATCCATAAGAAGATTCTTGATGCCAATTTGCATTGGGTAACCAAGAAGTGAAGCAGCAATTTGAGTATCGAAAATATTTTGAGGTAGAGCTTTATTGACAAGGTAGAAAATCTCTAAATCTTGACTCCCCGAGTGAATAAACTTCTCTATATCTTCTCTATAAATAAGTTCCCAAAAATTTGATAAGTCGAGATTTGCAAGGCAATCAATGCAAGCCATAGAATCACTTGATGCAACTTGAATAAGGCACAACTTAGGATAATAGGTTCTTACCCTTTCAAATTCGGTATCAATTCCTATTACTGCTTTACCATCGAGTTTCTTAACAAATTCATTTAATGAATTTTGTGTATCAATAAAATTTGTGGCTTTATTTTTTTCTATCATGAATTAGTATCTTCTGGTCCGAATTATAATAGAATTGGTTCTCTATGATTAAATTATTAACAGCCTTTTGGAATATTATGATCAAAAAATCAGGGCAAGAAACTCTCCCTGATTCTAATTTCTTTCTTAGTTTAATATTCGTATTCTTCTTTGCAACGCAGGTTTTTTCAGGAATAAAAGTATCTGGATCAATAGAATTATTTGCAAGATCTTTTTTGGTGGATGCTTTTCTTTTGATATTTTGGGTTAAAGCTTTAGTTGAATTATATGGAACTCAGGTACTCTTTAGGCGATCCTTAATAGCACTCTTCGGAACTGGAGGAATACTTAATATTTTCTACAGCCCATTGATTCTTCAGTTTTCTAGATACCTCGGAGAGGGCGATCTTTTGATTGAAGCACAATTCCCTGTTTGGTTTACTCTTGCCACTCTATTGGTTGCCTTCTGGTCAATAATTATTATGGCACATATTTTTTCTAGGTTAATCTCCAATCCAAGTTATTCCGTTCCTATTACATTGCTCTATCTTATGGTGAATTTTGTGGTCCAAACTTCAATTGCAGGAATATAGATAATGCATATCCATATTTTAGGTATTAGTGGTACATTCATGGGAAGCTTGGCTGCTATAGCCAAGGAATCTGGTTTTCACGTAACTGGCTCTGATCTTTATTCCTATCCTCCCATAAGCGATCAGTTAAACCATCTTGGAATTGAAGTCATACCCAATTATGATCTAGAACAATTAGATTTGAGCCCTGATCTCATTGTTATCGGTAATGTAATGACTAGAGGTATGCCGCTGGTTGAGGCAGTCCTTAATAGTGATATTCCTTATACTTCGGGACCTGAGTGGTTAGGTAATAATATCTTAAGAGATCGAATAGTGATTGCGGTGTCAGGCACTCATGGAAAAACCACTACGGCAAGTTTAATCGCTTTTATCCTTCAGGATATAGGTTATGATCCAGGTTATCTCATTGGTGGAGTTCCAATAGGTTTTTCAACGTCTGCGACTAAAGGTTCAGACCCTTATTTTGTTATAGAGGCTGATGAGTATGACACGGCATTTTTTGATAAAAGGTCAAAGTTTATTCACTACAATCCCAATTTCTTAGTTATTAATAACATCGAGTTTGACCATGCCGACATCTTTGCAGATATGAGCGAGATATACTGGCAATTTCATCAGTTGCTAAGACTCGTTCCATCTGAGGCCACTGTTATAGCTAATGGCGACGACAAAAATATTAAACAGCTATTCAATCAGGGTTTTTGGTCAGAAAAAGTATCTTTTGGCAAATCAAATAAACATGATTGGTCGATGGAAGTAATGCCTGATGATGGAGTTGCTATTTCTAGAGGTAGTGAACAAATAGGTCAAATCAGACCACAAATTATAGGACAGCATAATATGATGAATATATTGGGCGCGACGGCAGCTCTATCTTCCGTCGGTCTTGAAAATATGGATATTATAAAAAGCATCAATAGATTTCCAGGCGTGAAGAGACGACTAGAGTTTTTAGGAGAGCATTCAGGTATAAAAATTTTTGATGACTTTGCTCATCACCCAACCTCTATTATTGCCTCAATCGATTCACTGAAAGATAAATGTCAAGGAGATGGGTCTTTATATACCATTACTGAGCTAGCATCCAATACGATGAAAAAAGGAACATTGAGAGAGGATCTTGTCAATTCCTTCGATCTGGCTGATCTTTCACTAATTATTAATAATAAAGATATAGAATGGGATATAGAAAAAGAATACGCATCCAAAAATAACACTATTCTCATCGAGAATCATGAACAGATAATGGGTCACCTAAGTCATAAGCTAAAGCCAGGGGATATTATCCTTATTATGACAAATAGAACTTCTGTTCCAATCAGAGAAGTCCTTATGAGTGCTATTGGCGAATAAAAAGTAATGAGTAAGGAAGAGCATTGCCCAATTTTTCCTCTTCGGACTATTCTATTTCCAGATTCGAGACTGCCTCTGAGAATATTTGAACCCCGATACATTGATATGGTCAGCCAGTGTATGAAAGAGACTTCAGAATTTGGTGTTGTCCTAAGCCGTGAATCAAATGAGCCTAAGATGTTTGAGACCTATAATATGGGTACAATGGCCAAAATAATTGATTGGGAGCAGAGCAATGATGGGTTATTGGGAATTACAACTATTGGGACGAACAAATTTAAATTACTTGGGATGAATAAGCAAGAGGATGGGCTTAATATAGGAAACGTTGAAATAATTCAGAGAGAAGATGATTTTAAGCCTACAGAAAATTTTTCTAATCTTGTCAGTTTATTAAAAGCTATTTTGGATGATATTAATTTGTACAACGAAGATGAGAAGAAATTTGGAAGCGCTTCATGGGTTAGCTTTAGATTTGCAGAGATTCTGCCTCTCAAATTGGAAGATAAGCAAAAATGTCTCGAAATTGATGACCCAATTATTAGGCTAAACTATCTTGAGCCATTGATCAAAATGATTAGGGAAAACTCTCAACAATAATTCTTTATTAGTATCTATAGATCTCTGGCTTATAAGGGCCTTCTTCGGAAATACCGAGATATTCAGATTGTTCTTTGGTGAGTTTGGTTAATTTAACACCGATTTTTTCCAAATGAAGTCTAGCAACTTTCTCATCTAAGGTTTTTGGAAGAACGTATACTTCGTTCTCATATTTTTCTGAATTATTCCAGAGTTCAATTTGTGCGAGAGTTTGATTAGTAAATGAATTGGACATTACAAAACTAGGATGACCAGTTGCACAACCAAGATTGACCAGTCTTCCTTCAGCTAAGAGAATTAATCGTTTTCCATCAGGAAACACAATATGATCTACTTCAGGCTTTATATTGATCCATTCATAGTCATTCATCGATGCCACATCAATTTCATTATCAAAGTGACCGATATTGCATACAATCGCTTGGTCTTTCATCTTTTCCAAATGCTCTTTATTAATTACATGATAATTCCCAGTGGCTGTTACGAAAATATCAGCCTTTGAGCATGCTTCATCCATCGTCACCACTTGATAACCTTCCATTGCAGCTTGTAATGCACAGATTGGATCAATTTCTGTCACTAGAACAGTTGCTCCTAAGGCGCTTAGGCTTTGAGCTGAACCTTTGCCAACATCACCATATCCAGCCACAACGGCTACTTTACCAGCAATCATAACGTCAGTTGCTCTCTTGATGCCATCCACCAATGATTCTCTGCAACCGTAGAGATTATCAAATTTAGATTTAGTCACAGAATCATTTACATTGAAAGCAGGACATAAGAGTGAGCCAGCCTTAACCATATCGTATAGTCTTTTTACGCCGGTTGTAGTTTCCTCTGAAAGCCCTTTAATATCTTTCATCATTTCTGGATATTTTTCATGCATTAGCTTAGTAAGATCACCGCCATCATCCAGGATCATATTAGGTGTCCAGTTATTTGGACCATGAATAGTTTGTTCAATGCACCACCAGGCTTCTTCTTCTGTCTCACCTTTCCAGGCAAAAATAGGAATACCTTTATTGGCCAATGCGGCCGCCGCATGATCTTGAGTTGAAAATATATTGCAAGATGACCATCTGATCTCAGCACCCAACTCAATTAGGGTTTCTATAAGAACAGCAGTTTGTATGGTCATATGTAGACAACCTGCAATTCTTGCTCCTTTGAGAGGTTTTGAAGTACCAAATTCTTCCCTTAGGCTCATTAGACCTGGCATTTCAGTCTCTGCAATTGCAATTTCTTTCTCTCCCCACTCAGAGAGACTTATATCTGCTATTTTAAAATCTTCCCCAGATTTAATTTCAGTTGTTTTTGCTGTTTCAGACATTTTTATCACCTTTTTAGAAAGTCCATTTGAAAATTTCGTTTACATTATAAACTAGATTGTGCTTTTAGATCCGCAGCTTTGTCTGTTTTTTCCCAAGGAAACCCATCATCCTCTCTTCCAAAGTGTCCATACGCAGCACTTTTTTCATAAATTGGCTGGAGTAAATCAAGCATACCCATTATTCCATAGGGTGTTAAATCGAAGTTATCTTCAACCAGTTGAATAATCTCATCTTGTCCAACTCTTTCTGTGCCAAAAGTTTTAAATCTAACTGAGGTCGGTTCAGCGACACCGATTGCATATGAAACTTGAATCTCACAGCGATCCGCAAGACCCGCTGCAACGATATTTTTTGCAACATATCTCGCTGCATAAGCTGCAGATCGGTCTACTTTAGAGGGATCTTTACCTGAGAAGGCTCCTCCGCCATGTCTAGCCATTCCTCCGTAGGTATCAACTATAATTTTTCTGCCAGTCAGGCCACAATCACCAACAGGACCACCTATGACAAAACTACCTGTGGGATTTATTAGATACCTGGTTTGATCAGTAACAAGTTCTCGAGGAAGTATTGGAGATATAATATGCTCCAAAACCTCTTTGTGAATCACTTCCATATCAATATTGTCATCGTGTTGAGTTGATAGCACCACAGTATCGATAAAGTCGGGTTTTCCATTTTCAAATTGGATAGTGACTTGACTCTTGGCATCAGGTCTTAACCAGCTTATGCCGCCCTCGTTTCTTACTTTAGAATGTTGTCTGACTAAATCGTGAGAGATTTGAATGGTTGCCGGCATCAGTTCTTTAGTTTCATTAGTGGCGTACCCAAACATTAAGCCTTGGTCACCTGCACCCTGTTTCTTTTTGTCTTCTCGATCAACACCCATCGCAATGTCAGGGGATTGTTTACTGATCGCAGACATCACTTTGCATGAGAGGTGATCGAAACCTAAGTCTGCATGATTGTAACCGATTCTTTCGATGGTCCGTCTTGCAATAGCCTCATAATCAACTTCTGCAGATGTTGTAATTTCTCCAGCGAGGACCACTAAGCCAGTTTTCACTAGTGTTTCTACAGCAACTCGACAATTTTTATCTTGTTCTAAAATTGCATCTAATATGGCATCAGAGATTTGATCAGCCATTTTGTCTGGATGCCCTTCACCAACAGACTCTGATGTCATTAAATAGGAAGAAGTATTACTCATTTTTCTCTCCATAAATCTTAGATCAGCGATTATAGCTATAAATTGATCATTTAAGTAGATTTTTAGGTTAAATACCTTGCCACTGTTTACAGTCTGCGAGAAAATGATGATCAAATAATTATTTAAATCATTTTTTGTCTTGAACTAGGACACAGTTATCGAAAAGAAAACATTAGCAAATGCCATTAGGATGCTCTCTGCAGATGCGGTTCAAAGAGCTAATTCAGGTCACCCTGGTATGCCAATGGGTATGGCGGATATGGCTGAGGTCCTTTGGA
>Ga0163108_10002473_pt1 | contig 13386 bp, 14 predicted proteins | sample Fk1155metaG_FD_109644 | JGI IMG/M metagenome (GOLD analysis project Ga0163108, IMG submission 109644) | Marine microbial communities from the Central Pacific Ocean - Fk160115 155m metaG | ecosystem: Environmental > Aquatic > Marine > Oceanic > Photic zone | place: The Central Pacific Ocean...
ATAGCTGTTAATAATGCTGTAATTATTCCTACAGCAGTCGCAAAATAACCAATGTTAGTATGACTTAGGTATGCAGATTCTATAATTGCATCTTTTGAATAATAACCAGACAATAAAGGAAAGCCAGTAAGAGCTAAAGTCCCCACAATCATAGAGATCCAAGTAAAAGGCATTTTTTTCCATAGATTACCCATATTTCTAATATCTTGTTCATCATTCATTGAATGTATAACTGAACCCGAGCCCAAAAATAATAATGCCTTGAAGAAAGCATGGGTAAATAAATGAAATATTGCTACGTGATAAGCTCCTACCCCTGCTGCAAAAAACATATATCCAAGTTGACTACATGTTGAATATGCAATTATTTTTTTTATATCATTTTGAACTATTGCAACTGTTGCAGCAAAAAATGCTGTTATCATCCCTATGATAGCCACAAAATTTAGCGCGAATTGAGAATATTCAAAAATAGGTGAACATCTTACTACTAAGAACACTCCGGCTGTAACCATTGTTGCCGCATGAATTAATGCTGAAACGGGGGTTGGTCCCTCCATCGCGTCTGGAAGCCATGTGTGTAAAAAAAACTGAGCCGATTTTCCCATTGCACCAAAAAATAGAAATAAACAAATCAACGTTATTAGATTTGTGTCAAATCCTATAAAATTAATTGTTTTTTCAGAGAAACTTGGAACTAATTGAAAAACTTCATTGTAGTTTAAAGTTCCAAAAAATAAGAATATAAGAAATATGCCTATTACAAACCCAAAATCTCCCACTCTGTTTACTATAAAAGCTTTTATGGCGGCTTTATTTGCTGAATCTTTTTTATACCAAAAACCGATTAGAAGATATGATGACAAACCAACTCCTTCCCATCCAAAAAATAATTGTAAAAAATTATCAGACACTACTAACACCAGCATAAAAAAAGTGAATAATGAAAGGTAAGACATAAATCTTGGTTTGTTTGGATCGTGATTCATGTATCCAATTGAATAAATATGCACCAAAGCTGAAACCAAAGTAACTACTACTAGCATTATAGAACTTAGGGGATCTATGTTTATTGACCAGTTTGCCTGGAAATCGCCCGAGGCAATCCACTCATAAATTAAATAATTTCCATAGCTATCAAGAGTAATACCGTTATAAAAAATTGCGATTGATAAAACTGCAGATAAACAAACTGAAATTGTAGTAAATAACTGGGAGGCGATATCCCCAAAGTATTTAGATAAATATCCTACAATCGTTCCTAATAGCGGTAAAAATATAACTGCGTACTCCATCTATCCTTTCATCTCATTTATCTCTTCCACTCTTACTGAACCTCTATTTCTGTAGTATGAAACAATAATTGCTAAACCTATTGCGGCTTCAGCTGCCGCGACTGTTAATATAAGCATTGTAAATATTTGACCGGTAATATCTTGAAGGTAGATAGAAAATGAAACAAGATTGATATTTACCGCTAACAATATCAACTCAACAGACATTAAAATAACAATAACATTTTTCCTATTCAGAAAAATCCCAAGAGTACCTATTGAAAAAATTATGGCACCAAAAGTAAGATAGTGTCCTAAGCCAACTTCAATCATCCAAATTTACTCCTTTTCCAGATTCAACTTCGACTAATTTTACTGAGTCTTCACGTTCTCTGGATATCTGTGTAAAATAACTTTGTCTCTTTACACCTTCTCTTTTTCTGTAGGTCAAAACTATAGCGCCGATCATAGAAAGTAATAAAATTATTCCTGAAATCTGAAATAAATGTATGTATTCTGTATACATAACATTACCTATCGCATGTGTATTAGTAAAATCACTTTGAAAATTTAAAAACTTTGTTTCAGAAAATGTATCTCTATATTCCCATCCGCCAACAACAATGATAAGCTCAAGTAAAATTACAGCGCCTACAGTGAGTCCAATTGGAATATGTTTTGACTGTTTTGATCCCCTAAACCAAGACAGCTTTTGTTCACTAACATTCATTAACATTACTACAAACAAAAATAGAACTGCAACCGCCCCTACATAAACAATAAGCATCATCATTCCTAGAAATTCTGCCCCTATGATTATGAAAAGCGAAGCAATTGAAATAAAATCTAAAATGAGAAAAAAAACAGCATGCACTGTATTTCTAGAAACTATAACCATGATTGCAGCCAAAATTGCAATTATAGAAAAGAAATAAAAAAATAATGCGTGAGCTATCATATAAAATTTATCTGTAAGGTTTATCGAGTTTTAAATTTTCATCTAAAACTGACTCCCATCGATCACCGTTCTCCAATAGTTTCTCTTTGTTGTAATAAAGCTCTTCTCTGGTTTCTGTTGCAAATTCAAAATTTGGACCTTGAACTATCGCATCTACTGGGCAAGACTCTTCGCACAATCCACAATAAATACATTTTATCATATCAATGTCATACCGCGTTGTTTTTCTGCTTCCATCCGAACGTTCTTCTGATTCAATAGTGATTGCCTGCGCAGGACAGATGGCTTCACATAATTTGCAAGCAATACATCTTTCTTCACCATTTGGATAACGTCTTAGAGCATGCTCTCCTCTGAATCTTGGACTGATTGCTCCTTTTTCAAAAGGGTAATTAATTGTTTTTTTCTCTCTAAATATCTCCTTAAAAGCAATAATTGTTGCTTTAATAAACTCTGATAAAAATATTGTCTTAAAAATTCTATTTAAATTCATTTAAAATCCTTTATTTGGAAGTAAATCGAAGTAAATTAAAAAGCTCGCTGTCAAAACAACATAGATTAAGGAAAAAGGCAGAAATACTTTCCAGCCTAATCTCATCAACTGATCGTATCTATATCTAGGAACTATTGCTTTAATGATTGCAAACATAAAAAATAATAACAAGATTTTAAATATCATCCATATTGCTCCAGGAATAATATTAAATGGATAAATGTCTACTGGAGATAACCACCCTCCTAAAAAAAGAATTGATCCCAGCGCACACATTAATAAGATGTTTGCATATTCTCCTAACCAAAACATCGCATACATCGCCCCTGAATATTCTGTTTGGTAACCCGCTACCAATTCGGCTTCTGCTTCTGGTAAATCAAAAGGTGGGCGATTAGTTTCTGCCAGAGCAGATATAAAAAAAATTACAAACATTGGAAACAAAGGAATAACGAACCATAATTTTTCCTGAGCTAGAACGATATCTTTTAGGTTTAAAGATCCGGTACACAAAAGTACATTTATAATTATTATACCAATCGATACCTCGTAAGAAACCATCTGAGCGGCGGATCTGATGGAACCTAAAAAAGGATATTTTGAATTAGAAGACCAACCTCCCATTATAATTCCGTAAACACCTAAAGATGAAATTGCAAAAACATATAGTATACCAACGTTAATATCAGAAATTACCATTCTTTCACTTAATGGAATTACAGCCCAAGCTGACAATGCCAGAGTCATTGTTACAATTGGAGCGAGAATAAAAATAATCTTGTTAGCACTAGCTGGAATAATTATTTCTTTAAAAATATATTTTAAAGCATCGGCCAAAGTTTGAAATAATCCGAATGGTCCAACAACATTTGGACCTCTTCTTTTTTGAACAAATCCCCATACTCTTCTATCGAACCAAACAATTAATGCTACTGATACTAAAATTGGAATTAGTAAAAGTAAAATTTTGTAAACTTCTTTATATAAAATGACAAAATATTCCATTCTAACCTGTCAGTCTGTTTTGATAATTTTTTGATTTTATCAATCTACAGTCGCTCATAGTCTTAGATGCTCTAGCAATTGCATTACTAAAATAATAATCAATCTTTTTTATCGGTATCTCTTCACTTGTTAATTCCCCTTCTTTAAATTTAATATTTTTTGTTTCAATAATTGGCAAAGAATCGAAGTTTTTATTATTTTTAATCTTGCTTGTGGTATCCTCTAGCAGTTCTTTATAATTCTTGAATAGTTCATTATTTTTAACTCTCTTGTTTAATAAGTTAAAAATTTTCCAATCTTCCTTAGAATTTCCAATTGGATGTGTGGCTTTTACAGCTTTTTGTAATCTTCCCTCTAAATTCATAAATAGACCATTTTGTTCCGTATAGGCTGGACTAGGAAGAACCACATCAGCAATTTGAGCCATTTTATCTCCGTGACTTCCTTGATAAATAATAAACTCGTTTTTTTTATCAAATTCTAGTTCATCCGAACCAACTAAATACAATAAATCAAACTCTCTTTTTTCAAGTTTCTGGAAAAAAATAAAATTATTGTTTTCTTCTGTACTAAAAAAGTTTAAATCCATTGCGCCAATAGTTGATGCATTTTGTGTTAAAATATTAAAGGCGTTCCATTTATCATTAATAAAATTGTTTTTAAAAAGAAATTTCTTTATACCTTCTAATATATATTGCCCTGATTTAATTTCTAATGCCGACTCCCCAATTATCACTACTGGATGCTTTGATTTCTGAATTCTGACACTTATTTCACTTTCGTTATTAATAATTTTTTTAATATCCTCTGTTGTTTTACCAACAATTTTATATGGATAAGTTAGGTCTCCAGGATCACCTATTGAAAATACAGGTAGCTTATTAGAAACAAAAGATTTTCTAATTCTAGCATTCAACATAGTTGCTTCATGTCTAGGATTAGCGCCTATCAAAAGCAAAAAGTCAGAACTTTCGATTCCCTGAATCGAAGAATTAAATAGGTAATTTATTTTCTGATCTGAGTTTATATAAAAAGGTTTTTCTCTAAATTCAAAATTAGTAGTTCCCAGTGAAGTTAAAAATTTTTTAAAAGAATTTATTGTTTCCATGCTACACATCCCGCCAACGTGTCCAGCGATACGTTTAGGGTCTGTTAAGTTTATTTTTGAACAAATTAACTCTATTACGTCGTCCCAGTTCGATTCGACTAATTGTCCATCACGCCTAATATAAGGTTTGTCTAATCTTTGTTTTAATAATCCATCGCAAGCGTAACGTGTTTTGTCAGAAATCCATTCTTCATTAATCATGTTGTTTAATCTTGGCAAAATTCTTTTTACTTCCCAACCATAACTATCAACTCTGATGTTTGAACCGACAGCATCCATAACGTCTATGCTTTCTGTCTTCTTTAATTCCCATGGTCTTGCTTCAAACGCATATGGTTTTGAAGTTAGGGCACCAACCGGACACAGGTCTATTACGTTTCCAGAAAGTTCTGACTCCATAGACTTTTCTAAATATGTTGTTATTTCCATATCTTCGCCACGCCCAATAGCACCAAGTTCAGGAACTCCAGCTACTTCTGTCGCAAATCTAATGCATCGAGTACAATGAATACACCTTGTCATTTGTGTCTTGATTAAAGGTCCCATGTATTTGTCTTTTACTAATCTTTTATTTTCTTTAAATCTTGAACCGTCAAAACCATAATAAAGAGATTGATCTTGCAAATCACATTCTCCACCTTGATCACAAACCGGACAATCTAATGGATGGTTAACAAGCAAGAATTCCATTACACCTTTTCTTGCTTTCTCAACCATTTCGGTATTAGTTTTTATTTTCATTCCATCAGTTGCCGGCATAGCACATGATGCTATAGGCTTAGATGATTTTTCCATTTCAACTAAACACATTCTGCAATTACCAGCTATAGACAATCTCTCGTGATAACAAAATCTTGGAATTTCAGCTCCGGCTAGCTCGCATGCCTGTAGAACAGTCATTCCATCTTTAAATTCTATTTCTTTATCGTTAATGATAATTTTAGGCATCTTTGTTTTCCAGGTTATGTTGATCAATCAAATATGGGATCTTCCTTCTCTTCTTAATTATTGGTTCTGCATGACATCTTTTATCAATTTCTTTTCTAAAATGTCTCAAAAGTCCTTGTACTGGCCACGCTGAACCCTCACCAAAAGCACAAATTGTATGTCCTTCAATTTGTTTGGTAACATCTGATAACAGGTCAATATCTTTATATGTTGCATCTCCTTTTACAGCTCTTTCCAATATTCTCCACATCCAGCCAGAGCCTTCTCTGCAAGGTGTGCACTGACCACAGCTTTCATGTTTATAAAATTTTGCAATTCTAGCCATGCATTTAACGATGTCTTGTTCTTTGTTAATAACAACTATCCCTGCGGTGCCTAATCCACTTTTTACTGCTATCAAAGAATCAAAATCCATTTTTAAAGTTTCACAAATATCTTTGGGAATAAGAGGCATAGAAGACCCTCCTGGTATAACGGCCTGTAAGTTTTTCCATCCACCAATTACTCCGCCTGCATATTTTTCTATAAGATCTTTTAGAGGTATTCCCATTTCCTCTTCCACATTGCATGGTGAATTAACATTTCCAGAGATGCAGAATATTTTTGTTCCGGTATTTTTTGGACGCCCTATTGACGCAAACCATTTTCCTCCTCTTCTTAAAATTGTTGGAACTACGGCAATTGTTTCAACATTGTTTACTATTGTTGGACAACCGTATAGACCAACTAAAGCAGGGAAAGGAGGTTTTAATCTTGGTTGGCCTTTGTTTCCTTCTAAACTTTCTAATAACGCTGTTTCTTCTCCACATATATAAGCGCCCGCACCAAAATGAATATATATGTCTAGGTCCCATCCGGAATTACAAGAGTTTTTTCCAATAAAATTTTTTTCATATGCCTCATCTATTGCTTGCTGGAGTCTGATACCTTCGTTGTAATATTCTCCTCTAATATAGATGTAACAAACGTGTGCGTTTACTGCGTAAGATGTTATAAGACAACCTTCAATTAGTTTCTGTGGTTCAAATCTTAATATATCTCTGTCTTTACAGGTTCCAGGTTCTGATTCATCGGCATTGATTACCAAGTAGTGGGGTCTTGAACCAATTTTCTTAGGTGCAAAAGACCACTTTAAACCAGTTGGAAAACCTGCTCCTCCTCTTCCTCTTAATTCAGATGTTTTTATCTCATTAATAATCCATTCTTTTCCCTTACTAATAAGGTTTTTGGTGTCTGACCAATCATCTCTTTTTAATGAATCTTCTAGCTTCCAACCAAGTTCATTATATAAATTTTTAAATATTTTATCTTCTTCTTTAAGCATCTTTTAATCCGTTTAATATTCTTTTTTCTGGAGCTGAATTTTTTCTATTTCTATATGATCTGGGTTTTAATGGTTCATCTTTGATAAAAGAGTCTAAAATTTTCTTAGTATTTAAATCGTCCAAGTCTTCATAATAATCATTATTTACCTGCATCATGGGTGCATTAACGCATGCACCAAGACACTCAACTTCTGTCCAAGAACAAAGTCCGTTCTCTGATAATTCGTTTGGATTTTTAGAAATTTTCTCTTGGCAAATTTTAACAATATTGTTTGCTCCTCTTAATGCGCATGGGCTAGTAGTGCATATCTGAACAAAATATCTTCCAACTGGTGCTAGATTATACATTGAATAAAATGTAGCTACTTCGTAAACATTTATGTAGGGCATAGAAAGAAGTTTTCCTATATACTTTAAGGCGGCCAATGGAATCCAGTTGTTATTTTGATTTTGTGCAAGGTGGAGTAATGGCATAACCGCGCTTTTTTTTTGATTTTCCGGATATTTTTCTAATATTTTTTTTGCAAGTTTCAAATTTGCTTCTGTAAACTCAAATTTTTCTGGCTGTTTATCATGAACTTTTTTTAAACTCATCTATCAACCTCACCAAAAACAATATCGAGTGAACCTAAAATTGCTGGAACATCTGCCAACATGTGTCCTTTAACTAAATAATCCATAGCCTGTAAATGAGAAAATCCGGGAGCTCTAATTTTACATCTATATGGTTTGCTGCTTCCATCGGAAATTAGGTATACCCCAAACTCACCTTTAGGAGCCTCTACAGCGGTATAAATTTTTCCTTTTGGAACTCTATATCCCTCGGTAAAAAGTTTGAAATGGTGAATTAAAGCTTCCATAGATTCTTTTAATTCTTCTCTTTTAGGAGGTGATATTTTACCATCGATTGTTTTTACTGGACCAATCGGAACTCTCTTAAGACATTGTTTTATAATTTTTACACTTTCTCTCATCTCTTCAACTCTACATAAATAACGATCATAACAATCTCCATTTTTCCCTATGGGTATTTTAAAATCTAAATCCTTGTAACATTCGTATGGCTGAGATTTTCTTAAATCCCAAGCTACACCTGATCCCCTCAACATTACTCCTGAAAAACTATGTGCTAGCGCTTCTTCTTTTGTTACAATTCCTATTTGAACATTTCTTTGTTTAAAAATTCTGTTGTCAGTCAACAAATTTTCTAAATCATCAATTATTTTTGGAAATGTTTCGCAAAATTTGCCTATGTCATTTAAAAGATTTTTGGGTACATCTTGGTGAACTCCTCCGGTTCTAAAATAGTTTGCATGCAATCTTGATCCAGAGGCTCTTTCGTAAAATGTCATTAAAGTTTCTCTCTCCTCAAAACCCCATAGGGAAGGTGTTAACGCCCCAACATCAAGGGCTTGTGTCGTTATATTTAATATATGACTTAAAATTCTTCCTATTTCACAAAAGATCACTCTCAAATATTGACCTCTTGTTGGTACTTCAATTTTTAATAATTTTTCTGTTGCCAAAGCAAAAGCATGTTCTTGATTCATCGGCGCAACATAATCTAATCTGTCGAAATAAGGTAAAGCCTGAGCGTACGTTTTGTATTCAATAAGTTTTTCTGTTCCTCTATGAAGCAAACCAATATGAGGATCTGCTTTTTCAACAATTTCTCCATCTAATTGCAATATTAGTCTTAGCACACCATGGGCAGCCGGATGTTGCGGTCCAAAGTTTAAATTCATAGTTTTTTTTTGTTTAGCCATCTTTCCTATTTTTTATTTTAATTTTTTCCATATATTTTGTTCCTTCCCAAGGGCTTTCAAAATCAAATTTTCTGTAATCTTGTTCTAGTTTTACTTGTTCATATATAACTTTCTTGTCTTTCTCGCTGTATCTAACCTCGTTAAAGCCGGTAAGAGGAAAATCTTTTCTTAATGGATATCCGTCAAAACCATAATCGGTTAATATTCTTCTAAGATCTGGATGATTTTTAAATTTAATTCCAAACATGTCAAAAACTTCTCTTTCCATCCAATTGGCTGCTGGATACAATTTTGTTATAGATGGAATTTTTTCTTCTAAGTGAAAATTAATTAACAATTTTATTCTGAGATTATTTTCATGGCTTAAAAGTAAATAGCAAATTTCAAATCTTTCTTCTTCATCAGGGTAATCCGCAGCAGCAATATCAATTAACTGTTTAAATCTACATTTGTCATCTGTTTTAAGAAACAAGAGAACTGAATATAAATTTTCAACCTCAGTATTTATAGATAGCTCCTCATCCTCTATATATGTTTTTTTTATTTTTGTTGTTAATTCTGAGTTTAAAAATTTATTTAATTCCGTTAGTTTCATCAAAAGGTTATCGAATTTGGGTTCCTTCTCTTCTTATTTTTTTTTGAAGTTGAAGAACTCCATAAAGTAATGCTTCTGCTGATGGTGGGCATCCAGGTACATAAATATCTACCGGAACTATTCTGTCACAGCCTCTCACAACTGAGTATGAGTAATGATAATATCCACCTCCATTAGCACAGCTACCCATAGATATAACGTATCTTGGTTCTGGCATTTGGTCATAAACTTTTCTCAAGGGTGCAGCCATTTTATTTGTTAATGTACCCGCAACAATCATAACGTCGGATTGTCTAGGTGAAGCCCTCGGAGCGGCACCGAATCTTTCAAGATCATATCTGGGCATTGAAGTTTGCATCATTTCAACTGCACAACAAGCCAAACCAAAAGTCATCCAATGAAGGGATCCGGTTCTTGCCCAATTAATTAAATTTTCAGAAGAAGTTGTTAAAAAACCTTTTTCGCTAAAATCTTTTGCAATTTGCTTAAATTCTTGAGGAATTTTTTTTTCTTTATCCTTAAAATTTAAAAATCCTATTCCCATTCTAACGCTCCTTTTTTCCATTCATAGATAAATCCTACAGTCAAAATAAACAAAAAAAGCATCATTGAATAAAAACCTAAAAGACCTATGCTTCCAAGTGATATTGCCCATGGGAACAAGAAAGCTATTTCCAGATCAAAAATTATAAAAAGAATTGCCACTAAATAAAATCTAACATCGAACTCTATTCTTGCGTTACTGAAAGCTTCAAATCCACATTCGTATGCTGACAATTTTTCTGGATCAGGATTTTTAGGAGATGCTAAATAATTTATTGCTATAAAACCTATGCTCAAAAGCAAAGATATAAATAGAAACACAATTATTGAGAGGTATTCTGATAAAAAATCAAACATCATTGTTCACCAATATGTACCCCAATACATGTAGCTTGGGGATTTTCATACTAAGTTACTTTAACAAATATATATCAATTTAGATAGGTGTATAGGAATAGATATTCACACCACCTCTACTTTGATGAAAATGATTCTCAATGCAGATGGCGGGAGTGACGGGGCTCGAACCCGCGACCTCCTGCGTGACAGGCAGGCGCTCTAACCAACTGAGCTACACCCCCATCTGGTGGGCGGTGAGAGACTCGAACTCCCGACCCTCTCGGTGTAAACGAGATGCTCTACCAACTGAGCTAACCGCCCCAGATCGAAACAAAGCGTGGTATACAACAAAAAAATAGGAATGTAAAAAGCTAAAACTTTTGTTAATCTACAAGAACTACATTATAATTTAGACAAATGATAATTACTTGCACAGAATGTAAAAAACAGTTTGTTGTTCCTGATGAAGCAATACCTGCTGAAGGCAGAATTGTTCAATGCAGTTCTTGTTCGAATGAATGGAAACAACTCCCTGTCAAAAAACCCAAGATCGTTAAGGCAGTAACTTCTTTGCCTACTAAAAAAACTATCCAGCCTGCAAAGAAAAAATCAGTAAAAAAAAGCACAGGTCTTGCCCCTTATTCAAAAGAGTATATGCAACAAAAATGGGGGACAACAGTACAAGATTATGCCACAGAAAAAGGTTTGTCTAAAAAAACAAAGGTTAAACAAAAAGTACAAAAACAAAAAATTGTCAAAGAAACAAAAATAGGGTTTGGTTTTTTTAATTATATAATTACATATTCCATTTTATTCACTTTCCTAATTGGTATTTTAAATTTCGAAAGAGCAAGAATTGCAAGAAAATTCCCTTTTCTAGAGCCATATATTGAGCATTTCTTTGAGTCCCTTGAGTTTTTTAAAATATTTATTCTAGACTTTTATAGATAAAAGTTAATGACAAAAAATCAGTCTTCATTATGGTCAGCAAATGAAGAGTTTAGAAAAAATTCTCAGTTGGAAAAATTCTGTGAACATTTAGAAAAAAAAGGTATTTTTAAAAATACTTCTAAATTCAAAGATCTTTGGGAATGGTCTGTAAAAAATCCAGAGTATTTTTGGTCTGAAGTATGGGATTTTAAAAAAATTAAAGGTATAAAAAAAGGTAAAATTATTAAAAAAAAAATACATTTTATAAAAACGTCTTTTTTCCTGATTCCAAAATAAATTATGCAGAAAATCTATTAAGAAAAAAAAATCAAGAAATTGCTATAAATTTTTTATCAGAAAATCTTTTTCAGAAAAAAATTACCTGGAAAAAACTATACGAAAATGTTTGTAGATTTTCTCACTACTTGAAAAAAATAAATTTAAAAGAAAAAGATAGAGTCGCTGCCTATGTTCCTAATTCAATTGAAACTATCATTTCTTTTTTGGCTGCATCAAAAAATGGCTTAATATGGTCGTCTTGTTCTCCCGACTTTGGAATCGACGGAGTAATTGATAGGTTTTCCCAAATAAAACCAAAAATACTTATAACTTGTGAACATTATTTTTATAATGGAAAAAGGATAAATATTTTAGAGAAGATTCCTAAAATATTAAAAAAAATTAAATCAATAAACAAGGTAATAGTTTTCCCATATACAAACGAATTTGAAAAAAAAATAAACTCAAAGTACCTTGATTTTTATTCAATTATTAAAAAATCTAAAATAGATGAAACTTTTAAAAAATTCAATTTTAGTCACCCTCTTTATATACTCTATTCTAGTGGAACAACTGGCGTCCCAAAATGTATTGCTCACGGAGCTGGGAATGTATTGATTGAACATAATAAAGAATTTTCACTACACTGCAATATTGTAAACAATGATAAAATTTTTTACTACACAACAACAGGCTGGATGATGTGGAATTGGTTAGTTGGAAGTTTATCGTCTGGCGCGAGTATATATTTGTATGATGGATCGCCCACCTATCCATCTAAAGATGTTTTGATGAAGCTCTGCTCAAAAGAAAAAATAAATTTATTTGGTATCAGCGCTAAATATATTGATTTTTTAAAAAAAGAAAATTGTAATTTCAATAATCTAGATCTATCTAGTTTAAAAATTATTGCTTCTACAGGTTCTCCCTTGGTTAAAGAAAGTTTTGAATTCGTTTACAAGAATATAAAAAAAGATGTTCATCTAGCTTCTATAAGCGGTGGCACTGATGTAGTAGGCTGCTTAGTTTTAGGAAATATTTTTTCTAGCGTACATGCTGGTGAAATACAGGGCGAAAGTCTTGGTATAGACGTTGATGTTTTTGATGAAAAAGGAAAAAGTATAAATGAAAATGAAAAAGGAGAGTTAGTTGTAAAAAAACCTTTTCCGACAATGCCCATTAAGTTTTGGAATGACCCTAGCGATAAAAAATTTAAAAAAGCTTATTTTTTAAAATATAAAAATATTTGGCATCATGGTGATTTTATTCAAAGAACAAAAAATGGTGGATTTATTATACTTGGAAGATCAGATGCTACCTTGAATCCGGGCGGGGTAAGACTGGGTACTTCAGAAATATACAGGCAAGTAGAAAATATTGATTTTATTCGTGAAAGTTTAGTTGTAGGTCAGAATTGGGATAACGATGTAAGGATAATATTATTTGTTGTTTTAAACATAAAAAATTCACTTAACATAGAAGACGTTGATTTAATCAAAAATAAAATAAGAAAAAATTGCTCCCCCAAACATGTTCCTTATAAAATTATACAAGTTCCTGAAATACCTAGAACTAAAAGTGGAAAAATTGTAGAGCTGGCTGTAAAAAAAGCTATTCACGGTGAAAAAATTGACAATTTGCAAGCCTTAGCAAATCCAGATAGCCTAATTTTCTTTAAAAAACTTTATAAAACGAAACTTATAAATGAGTAATAGATACAAAGTAAAAGAGATTATTGCAGCTGTTGACTTATTGTTAGAAGAAAAGGAAGGCAAATTAAAACTAGTGAATGAACTTCGGAATCCAAAAGAAAAAAAATTAAG
>Ga0163108_10002475_pt1 | contig 13374 bp, 9 predicted proteins | sample Fk1155metaG_FD_109644 | JGI IMG/M metagenome (GOLD analysis project Ga0163108, IMG submission 109644) | Marine microbial communities from the Central Pacific Ocean - Fk160115 155m metaG | ecosystem: Environmental > Aquatic > Marine > Oceanic > Photic zone | place: The Central Pacific Ocean...
GGTGACGAACCTGATGGTGGCAGATACGTCCCATGCCAGGATCTCCCTCTTTGATTTCCGTTATACGGTCGGAAGCGGTAAGCATACCAAGGTGTTCAGCCAGTCGGTGCTGGCTATGGAGGCGGAAACGTTGGAGTGCCCATCGTTTTCCCTGCGTCCCGAAGGTCGCTGGGACCGAATGGTGAGCATGGTGGGTGGACAGGATATCGATTTTGAGGAGCACGCCGCGTTCTCTTCAGCTTTCGTGCTCAAGGGGGACGTGGAAAATGAGGTGCGGACCTACCTCGACCGGGAATTACTCGACTTTTTCACAACGCGTGCCGGGATCTACTGTGAGGCGCGCTCGGGGGTGCTGGTTTACTTCCGCCGCTCCAAGCGAGTCGCTCCCGTGGCGTTGCAGTTGCAGGGCTTCCTGGAAGAGGGCATGGAAGTTTTCGTGGAATTCCTGGCCCGTCGCGAACGCGACGACAATCGGTAATGCGAGACCTGCGGGCGGACTGCCTGGTCGCTACCGGTAGTCCGCGTTTAGCGGAGGAAACTGCGATTGGATCGCATTCCTAGGTTTCGAACTGAATTATTTGGAAATGGTAGTCCAATTGGTGTTGGTACCGGAGTAATGGGGTGATGAACGATCGACCCAAAGAAAACCACACGGTAAACGACGCCGATAAGCGGTATGCATTATTTACCCAGCTACTGGTCGCGAACGAGTCCCAGGTTCGTTGGTTCCTGAGAGGATTGTTGCCGACCTGGGATGATGTCCAGGAGGTTTTGCAGACAGCGAGCGTCGTGGCATGGAGTAAGTTTGATCATTTCGAAGAAGGGACGTCGTTTGGGGCATGGTTATTGACCATCGCCCGTTTCGAGGCCTTGAAGTATCGACGAGGGATGGCCCGCAGTCCACTTGTTTTCACTGACGAGGTATGGGATCTGGTTGCGGAAGAGATGGATGACGGAGAGTATCAGAAAGAGCGTCGGCAGCACCTGCAAGCCTGCCTGCAGAAAATAGAACCGGTCGAGCGAGAGATTCTTCTCAAGGTGCATCAGACAGGTGTCGTGACGAAGGGGGTCGCCAAGGAACTGGGGAAAAGTGAACAGGCATTCTATAAATTTATACAGCGTCTAAGAAGAAGGCTACGCGACTGTATGTCACAGGCAATGGCCATGGAGGAATGAAATGTCAAATACTGATTGTCACCGATTGATCGCAGCTTGGTTAGACGGGCGAATCACGGAGGAGGAGTCCGCGCAACTTCAGCAGTTGTTGCGAGATAGTGTGGAAGTAAGGCGCGAATTTGTGCAGTATGCGAGCCTCGATTCGATGCTTCGAGAGCAGGCTGATGGTGAGGCAACGCCGTTGCTGTTTGCTTCTCCGGACCCTGTCCGTATGGGAAGTATGAAATGGGCGGCTGCGGTGGTGGCATTCGTTCTTTTGCTCGGTTGTCTGGTGTTTTTTGATAAGTCGGAAACCAGGGGGGCTGTCGCGTTGATCAGTGGGGCTAGTGGGCGATTGCGTTGGACGGGTAATGAGGGAGTGGTTGTCCATGACCTGGCGGTTGGAGACGAGATCTCGGGTGGAACCATCGATGGAATCTCCCCTGATTCGTGGTTTGAATTAACTTTTCGCGATGGTTCCGTGGCGAGAATTTCAGGAAATTCGATGCTGACGTTTTCAGATAAGGGACAGAAAAAGCTCCACTTGAAATCAGGCTTCCTTTCTGCCAACGTGCAACCTCAACCGGCGGGTAAGCCGATGCTCATCTATACGCATAGTGCTTCGTTGGAGGTGATCGGAACTACCTTTGAAGTGCAGGCAGGCGTTGCAAGTACCGAATTGAACGTGAGCAATGGAGAGGTCCTGTTAACACGTCTTAGTGACGGAGAATCGGTGGTCGTGCCTGCCGACCATCGTGCGGTGGCGTCGAGCGAACGCGAGTTATTGAAGGAAAGGGTTCCCGAGGCGGTCTATCGATGGAAGTCGCAACTGGAGCTAGGGCCTTCCGGTGGGCATCGCCAAAAAGGGGGCTTCTACGGTGAATGGTTCCCGGCCAAGGGGGCCTCTCTCCCATTCGTGAAGGCGATTCCGTTAGTGCCCCGGAAAAACCCTTCGTATACCCTTTACCTGGCTGGATTGCCAGTGTCGCGGCCGGATCATAAACCAGTGTTACTCAAGGAAGGGTGGCGATTTGTGCTCCGCGGCCGGTTGAAGGTTTCAGATAAAATCTATTTCGGTATTCGTGTAAAACAACCTGGCGGTGATATTTCCGGTAAATTTCTTGCCCAAATGCAAGCCAAGGTCCCCACGGGGAATTTTGAAGCGGTATTCGAGGCAGAAGAGTTCGGGATCGATCCTTCAGAGCGTTCTCCAGAACGCCTTCCCAAAAGTCCAGGTGGCTGGCTATTACACTCGGTCTGGTGTTTCACTCACAAGGAAGGGGCATCCGGTCTCGAGGTGACCGAAGTCGAGTTGCTGGCGCCAGGGGACCAGCCAGGTGCCGAGCCAAACGCGGGGAGTGGTCGGGCACGTGAGACGGCGTTCGTGAAACAGGGGCAGCAGCCGGCTCTGTTGAAAGCCGGGCAAGATCCGGCGAGGAATCAATAAAGATAAACAGTCGATTACACCTCCTTCGACCTCCTGTTGGCTTACTGGCGCTGTGCCGGCCGGCAGGAGGTCAAGGTATTTCTTGACCGTGCGAGAGTTCTATTGGTCGCGAGTTGACTGTGACGAACGGTCCGCGGTGATTTTCACGAACAGGACCTTGTTAAGTTCTCCCTTGCGTTTACCCAGTCGCAAAAGTCCCTCGCCACAGGTTACCCAGGAGTCAGTGTCCGCAAGATAGGGGCAGCGGACAGCCGTGCTGTTTCCCAACACCATGAATGATGTTGGGGTTCAGTCGATCAGGACCAGGGTGTCGTGCAATTCATTGGTGTCCTGCTCGCCACGCGGTAGAGGACCAGACAATTTCTCTCCCGCAGTCGCAATCACACTGCAGATCGCGTCGGTTGCATGGCCTTTTTGCATTCCGGTGGTGAGTTGGTCGCAGAGGTTATCGAGGAAATCCTGGCCGACCTGGTCCATCACGTTCTGATCACCAAGGACGACGGCCAGGTGTTCGAACAGGGAAAGATAGATCAGCAACCCCGTGGCGTCCTTGGTGTGGTGGATTCTTTTGTCGAAGAATGTTTCCCGCGCGCGTGCCGAAACCTCGTCCAGCATCTGCTGGCGTGGTGTAAAGAGTCGCCGCAACCATCCCGTGCGGGCGGCCAATACGGCACCAAGCAGGAAAGCGGCCACAACGGCCACCAGCATGATCGGTAGCTGGATAAGTAGGGAAGTGCCTGCCCAGTTGCCCGTGTCCTCCAGGGATCGTGGGAACAGGTACCAGACGAGCACGGCAGCCACGGTTGCCAGCCAAAGGCCCACCATGTCCTCGGGGCGATCATAACGACCAGAAGAAGTGGCCACGACCGGTACGATTTCGCACGAGGTGCTGCCCTCGGCAGCCTGTACGGCCTGTTCGATTTGCTGTCGCTGTTCCTCAGTGAAGAGGGTAGATGCTTGTTGCATGTTCAATACCTTTACCAGGATCCTGTTGCGCCACCGCCGCCAGAAGAACCGCCACCGAACGAGCCACCGCTGTAACCGCCACCGCTACCGCCACTGCCACTGCTGCTGAGTATTGCGTAGAGGATATATCCCAGGATGGTAAAAACCGCGGCCCAGGCAACCCAGGCCCAACCGCTGGCTCCTTTACGAGCCAGTGAGACGCCGGTGAAGATTGCCAGGCCAATAAAAGCAATAATGGCCAGGTAATGCCAGGCTGGCCTGGGCTTGGTGGGCAATGGCTCCTTCCGAGCCATGGCTTCCAGGGCTTGAACGCCAGCGAGGATGCCCTGCGAAAAATTCTTCTGTTTGAAGTGGTAGATGATTTGATCATCCATGATTTGTTTGCAAAGAGCATCCTCTCGGCGGCCCCAGCCACCACCCAGTTCAATCCGGGCTTTACGGTCACCCTTGGAGACAAGAAGCAGGATACCGGTGTTCCAGGGTTGTCCGTTTATCTCGGCGACACCAATTCCCCATTGATCGAACAGCAGCGTGGCAAATGTTTCAATACGCATGTCCGCAGCACCGCAGGAAGCCATGGATTCGATCGTAACGACCAGGATGGGAGTTGCCGTTTCGGTCAGTAGCTTGTCAGCGATTTCCTTGATTTTGGTGACGCTGTCTGCGTCCAGTAAATTCGCCTGGTCTCGGACGAACTCACGGTCGCCGGGTCGCTCGAGATTGATCTTGATGGCGGATGCCGGCGGCGTGATCAGTAAGGTCCATGCCATCCCGACCAGGACAGGAAGAAGGTACCGTGATCCGCGGAGAGTTGTGGGCATAACTGGGTACTCGCGAGGTAAAGGCGATATAATCCTGGCTGTCACACGGTGGAACACGTCCCACCGCATCCCATCTTGGTAGTTCTGCGCCATTGAGGCAAGAGCGAAAAGTGGCCGACGCTATGGAATCCGGGTAGAGGTTTCCATAGTAACCCTTGGGATTAGCGGGCCGCGGTGATTTTCACGAACAGGACCTTGTTAAGCTCTCCCTTGCGTTTACCCAGTCGCAAAAGTCCCTCGCCACAGGTTACCCAGGATTCAGTGTCGCTGATGCGACAGATGCCGGAATTGCCGAGGGTCGCCTGGTTCTCCGTGATCAAGATGCGTTCCGTGGCCCGGATCACCTGGAGCGTCTGGGGATTCACCTGGGCGATGAAGAGCGGTGCGCGGTGACGCATGATGTGATCGTTGTTGGCACCCTTGCGTGTGTAGACTAGGAATAACCCACTCCCAATGGTGACCCAATGCTGCTGCGTGTTGTAACTGCCTAGCGGCTTGCCATCGTCAAAGGTCCACTCGCGGATGGGTTGGAAGTGAATGCCGTCCGTGCCAGAGGTAACAAAGGCCGAGTGGTTCGCCCGCATCGTGAGGAAATACTTGCCCTGGAATACGGCCAGGGACGGCTCGTAAAGACCGCGTCCCTGGGTAATCGTGTGTTCAGATCCATGCTTCTTGTAGGTCAGGGTCTGGCCGTCGAATCCGCACCGTACGACGATGCTGGTGTAGTTGTGCTTGGCGGGATCTCGCCAATACCGTACCGGCAGCAGGATGTCTCCACCCGGTAGATCGACGCGCTGCGTGCACCCGGCATTGGCACCAGTGATCGTAAAGCCGGCATGATCCTTGCCTGGCATGGCGAGTAGTTTCATGTCGCTCCACTTCGCGGTAGCTGGATCCATGACGGTGTAAGACACTTTCTCTCGTAAGCGAATCTCAGTTTTTCCGTCCTGGAAATTGAACGTCTTACCGGTCGCCAGCACCTTGCCGGAGGTGGCATGGAACGTTGGCCAGAGGTCACCGGGGGCGATCTCGAAACCATCATCCTGGCGAAATCGTTTGAGGGACGGGATGGCGGTCGGTTTGCTCCAGGTTTTCCCCTCGTCGCGGCTGACGCTTTGGTAAATGTCGTGGAAGTCGTGTGAGGTGGTCTTGCCCGTTTCTGACATCGTAGTGATGAGGAGCGGCTTTTTTCCGGGGACATGGGCTGACCTGGCCTGCCACCAGTCCCACCGGACCGACCCGGAAATGGTGGGCATGGACTTGAACTGTAAAGGTACATGTTTGACTGGCTCAGCGGCGCTGGTTGCCTCGGTAAGCAAGGACGCCAGGCAGAGGAGGCTAAGGATTCGAAGCATGGTGTGACTCCTTGCAGTAAGGTAGATTCCCCGCGATTAAACCGTTATTCTAGCGTCTGGGTTGGACCTGTTCGCGGTCGTGATGTCGTTTTAGCGGCAGCAGGGAGCCAGTGCAACTTATGCAGGTGAGGATGCCATGCGATCAAGCCACCGAATCTTGCTGATATCTCTGCTGACGGCGGGTGTTTTAGGCGTCAATACGCACGCGCCGTTGAAGGCCACACCCCCGTTTGGGCATCCGGATCAGCCGTACGACCGATTGCCCGGAACACTGCAGACCTCACATGTTCCCTGGGCTCGTCCGCTAACCGGCGGCAAGCTGGCAGTGCTGTTTGTCTGCCCCTACAACAATTCCCGGGAGGTCGTGGAACTCGCGCAGCGGCTGGACGTGAATCCGACCGTCATCATGAGTGCCGGGCATACCGGTTGGTCCGAGGGCTATGCCGAGGGGGATAATGCGACGCCGCTGCAAGGTGTTGAAGCCAGGAGTGTCCTGGAGAGGTTGTCGCGGCAACGACTTGCCCTGGAAAACCATTATGACGCGATTGTCATTGGCAAGCTTTCCTGGCAGGTTATTCCTGCCGAGGTGCGTGATGCGATCCTGGCTCACGTGGAAAGAGGGGGCGGGCTGGTTTACCTGTCTCCCAATCGCCTGAAACCGGGATGGAATCGTCGGGAGGCTCCGGATGACAAGGATGCTGCGTTTAGCCGCCTGTTTGAAACCACCGCGGATCGCCAGACGCAGGAACGAATCCTGGCTGCCCTGCCGATCGATATCATGCCGTTGCATCCGCTTAAGGATGTGCAGGCGTACCGTCCTTTACCAGCGCCGCGTCACCAGTGGCAGCAGGCGGGACTCTGGCTTTCTGCAAAGGTGCATGGCAAGGGACGAATCCTCGGGATTGATTACCTGGACGAGATGATCGCAACGCGTATGGCGTCCTCGTTGACACCCGCGTACCAACATCCACGCGGGGACCATGACGAGGTGATCTATGACCTGGCACATGCGTTGTTGGCGCGAGGAATTCTTTGGGCCGCGGATCGACTTGCGAGCAATCCCCTGGAGATTTCAATCGAGGCACCAGCAACCGATTTAAAGGAGTTGCCTGTTGCTGGATCAGAGCGGTTTCAATGGCGACAGGCGACACCGGAGACGGTAGTCGGGCGAGTCGATCTTCCACGATCCCAGGTGGTTGTGGAAATGCCTGGCGATCCCAGGATCGACAGACTGGTGCTGGTGTTGCGAGAACGTACGGGCCATCTGCGAGATCATGTAGCCACAGATTATCCACAGCCCGAGATGGCTCCCAGTCGGGTGATTGTGCGACAGGATCGCAAGATCGCACCACAGGGAAATGCTTTTATGACACTTCCCATGCTGTCTCGTGGCACGTACCTGGTGAGCGCCCAGGCCTTGGATAAACAGGGGGCAGTTGTCGACTTTGCCTGTCGTAGTTTCCGTGTTGAGAGTGTCAATCATGTCACCAGGATGGAAATCGATGCGGGACATTATCAAGCTGGGGACAAGATCGAGGGAACGATCGAAGTGGCGGAAGCTCTGCAGGCTGACCAGGCTGTGGAGGTTACGGTATACGACATGTGGGGGCGGAGGGTGTACACAGGGTCCCCAAAAGTGTCCGGCGAGAGAGCCTACAAGTTTAGCGTGCCGGTAGACAATCCATTGTCGGAGTTATGGGATGTCCGGGCTTCGATCGTGGGGCCGCATGGGGTCGTCGATCATGGCACGTTGCCAGTACCAATTCTGAACAATACGTTCGACGAATACATGTTCATGTTGATCTTTTCGCCGACCCCGGGGCGATCGAACTGGAAGGGAGCCTTGCATGCCCGACAGTTGCGCAGGTATGGCATTAATGCTACTTACACGTATCTGATTTATAGCTACCACGACCAGTATTTTCATAATGCCCGTGAGCACCTGAGAAGTGTTGCGTATGCCGAACATTCAGGGGAATACCTGAGTCCGGCTGATCACCAGATAGATGTTACGGTCGAAAACCACAGTCACGACCTGGCTGAAATCAGTCGCATGCTGCGTCATGTGGCGGAGACGGGCGAGAAACTGGATGCCAAGAAGTTTCCCTATCGCATGGGCCATTTCACCGCGGACTGGATTAACAATCGAATGGACCAGTACAGGTTGGCGGCACGTTTCGGTTCACCGTTTTATACGCTAACCGGTGAGAACTATCTGTTGGGTGAATTCAAGGGAAGAGAAAGCAGCGGTTTTGGGAAAACAACCACGTTGCGTTTTCAGCAGTGGTGTCGAGAGCAATACCAGGAAGACCTGGCAGCGCTCAACCGTGAATGGGGAAGTGAACTGAAACGCTGGGAAGACGTGCGGGGGATTATGCTCGAGGCGGCCGTGGAAGCGGATCAATTGCCTCGGTGGGTGGACTTTCGCTACTTCATGCGGTCGCGTGTGTGGAGCCAGTTCTTCGTTGACTGGACAGACATGATGAGGCGCGCGATCCCCAACGCTCGTACCGGTCGAGTGGGGCATGATCATCATGACTTCACTCGCTATCGCAATCACATGGCTTCCTCGAAACTGTACATTGGCCAGGAGAAGTTTGCGGAGTGGCGGCACGCCCTGACCGTGGAGTTGCCGACCTCGTTTGGAAACGACAAGGGATTCCTGTTGGCACCGCAGTCCATGATTCGCTGGACCCATGATTTAGAAAGTGCCACGAATCGTCGCCGCTGGCCGTGGATGGTGCTGATGATGGGACTCGATGGGTTCGATTGGGAACGTGGGTTAGGTTCTCCTACGTTGGGTGGAGAACATGCCTTTACTCCGGATTACTCGGAACCCTTGCCGTACTTTCGGGATATCTCCGATGAGGTACTGACGATCCAGCGCGGGATCGGCAAGCTGACGATGGCCGCCAGGCCGGAGCGTTCGCGAGTGGCGATTCTGTGGGCTCCCTATAACCATTACATCTCGCGGTGCCTGCCGTTCGAGGAGAACGGTTTCTCCGGGACCTGGATGTCCAATGTCAGCGTGATCGGGGGAGCTGTCAGTGACTCCCTGTCCCTGCTGCAGTCACTGCAGTTGCGCCCGACGATGGTGGCGCCCGAAGATGTGATACGTGGTGACCTGGAGCGACGTGGATTCAAGGTGCTGGTGCTACCCTACAACAAGGGGATGTCAGCTGCGGAGGCTGCGGCGATCCGTCGCTTTGTGGCAGCCGGCGGCCTGGTGATTGCGGACAATGATCCGGCAACATACAGTCAGCATGGTCGGAAGTTAAAGGAACCCGCCCTGGCTGACCTTTTCCCTGTGACAGATCGAATGCATACGCAGGATCACGGCCAGGGACAGGCAATCTATCTGCCAAACGTGATCAATGGTTATACATCGCGTCTCGAGAAGGATGATCACACGGGCGCTGACGTGGTGCAGGCCTTACTTGCCAGGTATGCCGACGAACGACCGGCAATCCAGTTGCTCGGGCCGGGAGGGCAACCGCGCTATGATACGCTGGCACGGTCATTCCGCCATGGCAAAACCACCCTGGTAGGTTTGCTCCGAGCACAAACTCCGGCAGCAGAGAAACCGGTGGCAGCGGTTCTGAAGCTGGGCGAGAAACAGCATGCCTGGGATCTGCGGCAAGGAAAATATCTGGGTTACATCGATGCCATTCCAGTGGCGTTAGATCAGGATGCGAAATTCCTGGCACTGCTGCCAGAGAAACCCGTTTCGATAGAGCTGGCTGCGCGTGAGGCAAAAGCTGGGGGTACGGGAGTGACAGTGACTGCTGGAAGCCTACTGGAACTGACGGGCCAGGTCGGGTTTTCCGGAGAGGCTCCTGGTACTGATGTTGGCCAGGCGGTTCATTGCCGGGTGTTCGGTCCAGGTGGTGAGGAGTTGGAGTGGTTTCGGCGAAATATTGTCTTCCAGGGCGCTACGTTTCCCCTGGTGTTGCCGCTGAGTCAATCAGCAAAGGTGGGTTCATACCGCGTGGTGGTGAAACATGCGTTGAGCGGAACGGTCGGTGAAACCGTATTCCAGGTTCGAAAGCCCTGAGGTGGAAATCATGTTGACAACCAGTTTTATCTCCTGTGTTATTAGCCTGGCGGTCGTGGGTGCCGAAGGCGAAACGTTGGTAGTTCATGATGACTACGAGCAGTGGGAATGGCGTCCGATCGAATTTAATCAGCGACGTGACGGGCGTAAACGAATGAAGGAAGGGCGACCGTTGTCCTTTGAGTACCGTGGGCCCCTGTTTCGGATTGCCAAGGGTTTTGTTTTACCCACGGGGCATATGCTTGAAGAGTCAAATGCCTTCAAGGGGCGTTCGACTCAACTGGAAGATATCCACGTGGGGCTTCACGGTCGGTATTCCTCGTTGATTCGGCCAGGCAGCAGTTATCGATACGAGGTCGCTCTGAAAGGGAAAGGGAGTTTTCACTTTCGTGCCTGGATTGGAGCAAAACATGCGACCACGGGAGACTTTCGCTGGTTGGGTTTTCCTAACCTGATCAAGATCCAGGTGGCGGAGCAGTGGCAGGTTTACCAGGGAACCTTCCAGGCACCTGTTTTAAAATCGCCCGGTTACCAATTGCCGGAAAAAGTATCAGCCGCTATCGTCGTGGAACCCGGGGCACGGATCGGTGTCGATGAATTCCGACTCTGGGAGATCAAGCCGTCCAGGTAGCCTCCGGCTACTCAGCCAGCGCGGAGATCGGTGTCAGGTCCAGTTTTCGAAACTCGACCTCGGACCCCTCGGCCTGCAGGGCGATTTGTCCACTTTTGGCGGTGCACTTGGTACCGTGGTTGACCAGGTCGCCGTTGACCCAGACCTTGATCTGGTCCTGGTAACACTCGATGACCATGGTGTTCCATTGGCCCACGGCGTTTTCGGAACCGTCGGTCAGGTTAAGGATGCGCCGCGCCTTGCCCTCGGTGATGCCCCAGTTTTTCTTAGGGCCACGTCGCTTGATCATGTCCGGTACGGTGATGTCTTCCACGATGCACCAGAAGTCACCGGCATGCTGATGGTTCATTTGCACCTCGACGGATTTGGGAAACATCTTGTAGAGAGCGCGGGGAGTAGACGCGTGGGCCAACACACCGCAGTTACCCGGTTTGGCTGCAAACCGATATTCAACGTGTAGGCGATAATTGTTGTACTTGGCGTCGGTGATTAGGTGTCCGCCCGGACTTCCCAGACTGACCAGGTTCCCTTCACGAACGATGAACGTGGGTTTGGCATCAGGATTCTTGTCCCGGTGTGGGATATCGTCATGCCATCCGGACAGGTCCTTGCCGTTGAAGAGACTGCTTGTTTTTCCAGCAGAATTGGCCGTGGGTGCGTCGGGGCGCAGAGCACGGGCAATGGCCGTTGCAGCCTGGGATGCAACGAACTGGTTGCCAGCTCCATTCAAGTGGACGCCATCTCCGGTGAGGATGCCGCGTGCCTTGTTGTCGGTATTGTGTTTCTTGAGATGATCCAGGAAGGCCTTACGCAGATCGCACAAGGTACTGTTGGTATCCCGGGCGACCGTGCGGCTGATCGTCGAGTAATCCTCGAGCATGGTATCGAGTGAATTAGTGCCATCGGTCTTTTCGCCGATCGTGCTGGGGGTGCAGAGAACCACCTTGGCGCCGGTCGCCTTCATCTTCTTAATCAGATCCCGTAGCCCGGTATTAAATTGATCCCTGGGTGTGCCTCTTCCGCTCGTGCTGTGCCAGACGTCATTGATGCCGATGTAGATAAAAATAACGGTCGGTTTCTTGGAGAGGACATCGCGCTCGAGGCGTTTTTGTAGGTCCGGTACCTTGTGACCACTGATGCCGGCGTAGACGATCTTGACTCCTAGTTCGGGGCGTTGCTTGGCGATGGCGTCACCAATCAGTCGGCAATAGCCGCCCGGACGGGCGCCGCCCTGGGTAATGGAATCACCGAAGAAGGCAATCACTTCGCCTTTGGCCAGGGGGGAGTTTTTACCGGTCAGGCTATCGATTCCTGCAGCCTGGCTGGCCAGGTTCGGTCCTGTAAGGATCAATACGGCGATAAGGGCTAACTGTCGTGGGAAACAACAGGTCATAGTCGATCTCCTGGGATATGCGGGAAGCTGGTTTGACAAAGACGCATTATGAACGGGCCACGGGGCAGAGGGGAATCCCTCGGATGGCCCCGGCGGCAGATTTTCGCGCCAGGCCTGGAGTATAATCTGGCCGGATGTGACGACTGCCCTCAATGGGTCATGACATACGTGATGATATTGATGCCGAGGGGATAGGATATTTTCTCTGAATAAGTTCGAAAGTATTCCTGGTTTTCTCCTTCACGCTCCCACCCATCACCGATATCGTTGTTGTGACAGAAAAGCGCCATCAGGTTCCCTTTGTCGTCAAAGTAACCCCAGAAATGCGGGTCTTCATCTCCTTCGGGATCGCCATGCCAATATTCAAAGGTGTCTCCCTGTTGCCAGGCAAAAATGCTGGGGACCTGTAACTTGCCCTGAAGATCGTAAACGATATGAAAGATCTCATGGTCGGCGGGTAGTTCGCGCGGTTCGCGGTCTGGGAAAACACGTTTCAATTGGTCGCGAATGTTTCGCCATGAACGAGGCGCCCAGAAATCGTCGGCCATTAGGAAACCGCCGTTGAGCAGGTAGCGTCGGAGAGCCGTTTCTTCGTCCCTGCTCAGGCTCATGTTGGCTGCGTTGGACATGTATATAAACGGGTAATCGAACAACGCTTCATCGGTGAAACGCAGAACCGTGCCGTTGGGGTCCACCTTTAGTGACGTGAGTTCCTGGAGCCGAGCAGAAAAATTCCAGTCGCAATCGGGGAAATCGTTGGCCCAGTGTCGGCCGCGGCCCTGGTTGCCATAGGAATCATATTGAACCCTGGCAAAGGTGAATACGTCGTGCTTGAAGGATTCTTCAATGGTCCAGGTAGGATAGTCGCTGCGTTGCGAAGGAGCGCGTCTGCCTGGTTGCCATGCGCGGACACCTGCCACGACGGCCATGGATAAGACGCATCCCAGGATCAATACCGCGTGTCGTTTTGTCACCTTCGTGTTATCCACTGGCTGAGGTTGTCGTTGTGCAGGTTCCGCAGGCGGCCCTGCAGCGGTATAGCCAACGGCGCAGGATCCTCTTTCAATGTACTGGTGGCAATATTGATTAGCAAACGATCGTTGTTAACAATCACCGGTAGAGTGATGAAAAAGTACTGCAATGGACGGTCAAGTAGGCTTTGATCTCGGTAACGAACGCTCGCCTGGGACTGTCGGGTAGGTCGTATTGTGTCAATGGATGGGTTTGCAGGTATTGCGGCGCTACGCCCCCCGCGAGAGTGGCGAGTTATTAGTTGATATGTGGTGCAAGTGTGGTAGAGTTGTCGAGCTGATATTTACGTGCATAGTTTGTTATTCACAGTACGTTCTTGATTGATTCAGTTACTAGAGTATGTGTTCGATTTTATCTCGGAGAGACCTTAATGAAGAAACGATCTCAAGTTAGAAAGGCTGGCTTTACGCTGGTTGAGTTACTGGTGGTGATTGCAATCATCGGTATCCTGGTTGCGTTGCTTCTGCCGGCAGTTCAGGCGGCTCGTGAAGCTGCCCGGAAAATGTCATGCGGCAACAAC
>Ga0163108_10002480_pt1 | contig 13350 bp, 11 predicted proteins | sample Fk1155metaG_FD_109644 | JGI IMG/M metagenome (GOLD analysis project Ga0163108, IMG submission 109644) | Marine microbial communities from the Central Pacific Ocean - Fk160115 155m metaG | ecosystem: Environmental > Aquatic > Marine > Oceanic > Photic zone | place: The Central Pacific Ocean...
GCCGCTTGTCAGCAACACCACAGGAACGGAGGCTGTTTTCGAGTCGGCCTTCAATGTGGTGACCGCACTGGCCAGTTCCGCATCATCGCCGTCCACTATGATCGCGAAAGGTGACCGCTTCTTTGCGTGATTGACCAAGTCGTCGGTTGTGCTGACGTTGAGTACATCGAATTCTGCGTCGGGAAGGGCGGCCGCCAGGTATCCCCGCACGTCCTCATGTTGGTCCAACACCAAAATTCGCAAGGGTTCGCTCATGTTCCACCCTTGTTGAGGTTGGCCAAGGCCTTCCGCGCCCACTGGGATTTTGGATCGAGTTTGACCAAGCGTTGAATCAGGAGCTTGGCCGTGTCGAGTTCATTTTGATCCACCAACACTTTGGCCAAATATTCAAGCCCAAGCAGGTGATTGGCTTCGAATGTGATTGCGAGCCGCAAAAATTCTTCTGCATCTCCGTTTTTGGCGCCCTGAAGGTTCCAGGTCGCCCACCCCAAATCAGCCATGATGTCTGGGGATGAGGGGTCATCGACACGCGCCTGTTTGAGCAGAGACAGAGCGGACTTGAAGTCGCCCTTTTTCATTTGGTCGCGGGCTTTTTGGTGATTGGGCGACAGTGAGTCCCCTGTATCTTCGGGTTGGCTGGCGCCACTGCTCTTGGTTGTGGCCGCCGATGAGGCTGCGCGAAGATCACCGACTTTGGGGGCACGCCCTTGTCCCATTCTCTTGTCGTACTCCGCCCGGTGTTCGTCTTCTGTCAAGGTGCGCCAGACCAGCTGCACGCCTGCCAACAGATCTTCCACCTTGGCGGTCACATCGTCGGGGAGGGCACGTTGTTTTCCTGGTATTCGCCAGCGTCGTGCCAATCCCTTGCATTTCCGGTCAATGGCCTGCTTGGGTGCACGGGGTGGAACGCCGATAAAGGCGTAGAAATCGAGCCCGATGCGTTTGCGGTGAGCTGCGCGAAGTTGATCGTCGGTCATTGGAGGGCGGCGTTTCTTCGGTGCATCTCCCCCCTCCGCTGCATCTGATTTCGGTGCTTCGCCTTCCGTGGATGGGCTGCCGGCTTTTGCGGGGGAGGCTGGTTTCTTCTTGCCAGCGAACACTTTTGGTGGTGGCGCAGTGGCGGCAGACTTCAACTGGTCGTCGATTCCGCCGTCTTGTGCGCGGCCTTCCCGGTGAAGCAACCCAGCAGCTTCCAGGAACCACAGCAGCTTCACGAGGTTTCCAGATCCATCGGGTACTTGTCGAAAGATTTCTTCGACGTTGCACCCGGAACCCACAGCGTCGGGCAACCCCGCGAATGCTTCCTCTACATCCAGGCTTCCAAACAAGGCTTGGCACAGTGGGTCCAAGGCGAGCATGCCCGCAGCGGGATCGGTCACAGTGGGGAACACGGCATCCATGCTGACGTGTTGTTGAACCGCGTGCCACAGGGCGGCGATGGCGCCGTTGTCGGGGCGGAGCGCGGGGTCGATTCGGTTCGTGTGAAGTTGGGAGTGGGGGTAAAACTCCCAATCACCGGAGCCCCATTGAAGCGGTGCGCCGATGTTCGCTTGGAGGCGTTGCCGTTTGTGGTCGGCGATTTGTTCGGCGGTCAATGCACCGGACATCACGATGGCTTGTTCGAGGTTCTCTCCTTCTCCAAGTTTCTCGCGAATCCAATTGATTTGCTTCTCTGGGATCAGGTCGGCGTTGCTCAAGGTGCGGCCGAGATCATCTTCGGGCAGGTCGCTTCGGTAGGCAATGGGGTGACCACCAATGAAGTAGAGGGTGCGGCTTCTCTTTCCGAACTTCACATCGAGCACGCCGCTGTGTTGATTTCGAAAAATGGCGAAAAACACCCGAACGAAACTCTCGCGTTCATGTTTTCCGCTCGCAGACGGGCCCTTGGCGTTTTCAGCCATGCTTGAATTCCCCGCTGTCGGAGTTTGTTCGCTGCACCCCTGCCCCCGCAGTAGACCGTTGGAAAAAGAGAATACGATACGTGCCGGCGAGTGATGGATACGGGGGGGTGATGGGGTCGATCTGGTGTGGGTCTGATCTTGGAATGGCACCGCATTCTCATGGTTTATCGGTGGGCTGATTGATTCTTGATTTACCTCATTTCATTTTGTTTCTTGGTTGGTGCATCTGAAGCATTCGATTGCGCGATGGGCGGGCCTCATGGAAACTGGCACTCGTGGAACGAATCGGACCAACACAGGAACATCGCGTTTGGCTCGCTTTTTGCGCTTTGGTGGCGTGCGTGGGATCGGCTTGGATCGCTTGGGTGCCCTTGGGTGGGGTTCCCCATGTGTCGGATGAGATTTCGTACACCCTGCAAGCACGGCTTTTTGCAGCGGACTTGAGAATGGGGGCCGCGGCGGACAACGTGTCCATGTGGTTGTACCCATTTTGGAACAATGAGGGCCCCATGTTCAGCCCATTCCCCGTCGGGTGGCCATTGCTCCTATCCGTGGGAGAGCGCTTGGGCGGAGCCGCATGGGTGAACCCCCTATTGTGTGGTTTTGTACCGGTGGTTTTGTATCGCATTGGCCGTGCCATTCACGATGCACGCGTGGGCTTGTTGTCGGCTGTTCTGGTAGCCCTATCTCCTGGCTTGTGGTTGCTGGGGGGCAGCCGCATGGCACACACCTCGGTGTTGCTGGCGCTCGGATGGATGTTGGTCGTTTTGTTGGAGCGTTCGGGGCACCGCCGTGGGTGGCTATTGGGTGGGATTGCTGCAGCCTATGTGGTCTTGGCACGGCCATTTGATGCGGCTTTGCTGGCTGGGCCGCTTTTGGCTTGGGGTGTACTTCGTGTACCGCGGCGGCGGGATTTATTCGCGTGGCTGGGCTTACCGTTGTTGGCCACGGTGTTTGTACTCGCGGACAACCAAGCGATCACCGGCGATGCCTTTCGGTTCCCAATTTCGGACTGGTACGATGGTTGGCAGGCACGAGAAGGGTGCAACCGGCTTGGCTTCGGTGCGGACGTCGGATGTGCGCAAACACTCGGCAGTTGGGGACACACCCCAGCCAAAGCATTGGAGTTGGCCTGGGAAGCCGCTGTTCGATTCGATCGGTTGCTGCTGGGCGTGCCGGGTGGTGCGGTGTTGGCGCTTGGGTTGGCGATGTGGAAACGGGTGCGCTTGGGCTGGATTTGGGTGGTGCTGGTGGTCCTTGGGTACGCGCTGTATTGGAGCCCAGGAAAAGCCTATGGTGCCCGTTTTTGGCATCCCCTGTATTTGGTCGTGCCGGTGTTTTTGGCCGTAGGGCTCGTCGAACTGCCACGCAGATGGGTGATTCTTGCGGCGGCGTGTGCGTCCTTTGTGGGCTTGAGTCGGATCAGTGCCGAACTCGCGGACTCCTATTGGTGTACGGACCAGAGCATTGCAGCCGCGGTGTCTGAACAAGGGATCGATGAAGGCGTGCTGTTTGTGCAGAGTTCGGGCACCCGCAGAATGTCTTGGCCGACCCTGGGGGTGGATGAGTTTGTTTGTGGCCCGATGTTGGCTTCCGGAAATGCTTGGTTGTTGGCCCATCCAGAGCAGACAAGCGGCGGACTGCAGATTCGGCATGCGCTTCCAGATCGGGCCCAGACCCGCGCATTCATGTCTCTTCATCATCCTGGCGCGCCTTCTTGGCTGCTCACCCAGGACTTGGAGGAAGGGACCCTATCGGTTCAGCCGCTCGGTGTGTTGGCCCCCCGTTGACAAGCACCTTGCATGGACCACTCCTGTATCGGATAGGTTGTTCGACAAGGAGGGACAATGATGCGCAACGTGAGTGGTCTGGCGGTTTTGTTGGCACTGTCGGGTTGTCCAAGCACCGACAAAGCGGTGATATACAGCGATTCGGGTGCGCCTGTGTCGGAAACACCAACGGAAGAACAAGAGGAGGCGCCACCATTGGTCAGCCTCTCCCAAGATGCGATGGTGTCTCACCTCGAGGCCTTGATGGAGATTGCGACGGCCAATGAGGGCAACCGCGCAGCAGGAAGTCCGGGCTTTGCGGCATCGGTGGATTATGTCCGCTCCCAATTGGAGGCCGCTGGCTATGCGGTCACCGAGCACGAATTTAATATCGTGGACGATCAATGGGATGAGCCGCCTGTCGTCCAAATTGGCGACGCAGAAGGCTTCTCTCTGGAAGATGACTTCTTTCCGCTTTCCTATACCGGGAGTGGGGATGTCACGGCTCCGGTCGTCGCGGTCAACGTCATGATTCCGCCGGGCGAGGAGAATGAATCCCAGAGCGGTTGTTCGGCGGATGATTTCGTTGATTTTCCCGCGGGCTCGATTGCCCTCGTTCAGCGCGGTAGCTGCACCTTTCAAGACAAGAGCGAGAACGCGGTGTCGGCGGGTGCGGCAGCGGTGCTCATCTTTAATGAAGGACAGCCGGGTCGTCGGGGTGTCTTTGGTGGTGCGCTGGACGAGTCCTATGAGAATCCCGTCCCGGTATTTGCGCTCTCCTATGCGGCGGGGACGAGCTTGGCGGAACTTGCAGAAGACCAATTGGTTACCGTGCAAGCGCAGGTTCGCTATGACGCGATTCCGACCCAAAACATCATGGTGGAAACCGGTGGCGATGCCAGCCGTACCGTCGTGGTGGGCGGGCATCTGGACTCCGTTGGTGCGGGCCCTGGCATCAATGACAATGGGAGTGGTGTCGCCATGATTTTGGAGATGGCGATTCAGCTGGCACGGGCTGAGATTGAGCCAGACAACCAGATTCGTTTCAGTTTTTGGGGTGGTGAGGAACTCGGTTTGTTGGGTTCCATCGACTATGTGTTCGGGCTGGATGAGGCCGAGCGGTCCAACATCATGGCCAACCTCAACTTCGATATGATTGCCAGCCCAAACCCGGCCCGGATGGTGTACGACGGTTCAGGCAGCATGGGCGGAGACTCTGGACCCCCAGGATCTGCAGAGATTGAAGCCATCTTCGAACGCTGGTTCGAGAGTGAAGGATTGGCCTTTCAATATACGCCCTTTGATGGGCGGTCGGATTACGGCCCGTTCATTTGGACGGGAATCCCGGCCGGCGGCTTGTTTACGGGCGCAGAACAACACATGAGCGGTGCGGAGGCGGGAACGTATGATGGAGAAGCGGGTACGCCCTACGATGCCTGCTACCACGATGGCTGCGACACCATCGAGAATCTCGACTTGGCGATGTTGGACGAGATGGCGGCTGCAGCCGTGGACGCCACCATGCAGCTGGCCTTTTGGGAAGGAGACTTGTCGGGCGGACCATCTGGCCCACCGTCGCTTGAACCTGTGAAGCCGCAATTGCCCGATATGATTCCCGCTGCGTGTGGAGCGCACGAACCCATTTGGAGACGCTGATGGTTGCCCTATTGTTGTTGTTGAGCCCGATGGCCTTGTCGCAGGACTTGGTGAATGCTGAAACCGAGGACGAATTTCTATTTACGGTGGCACTGGGTGCTGAGTTGGGTGGCAGAACCATCAGTGCGTGTACAGGGTCTCTGATCACACCGGAGGTCATTTTGACCGCGGCGCATTGTGGCGGAGACTTCCCCATTGAACTCGTCATTACGGCGGGACTTGCATTCTTTGGTGACAGCGTCGAAACCGCCGAAAAAGTCGGGTTCTCGGATGGAATTTTGCACCCCGACTACGTGGAGTTGTCGAACGGGATCGCTGGCACTTTGGGTAGGAACGACATTGGTCTATTGGTCTTGGAAGAACCCGTGGATTGGGTGGAGCCTGTCTGGATAGCGACCGAGAGCATCGACGAGATCGCGGAAGATGCAACGGTCACATCGATTGGTTTTGGCGTGTCGAATTCGGCGGGTGGTGGTTCGGGCATCAAACGCTCTGCAGAGCTGGTGGTGGATTCCGTGGATGAGACCTTTTTGTATTCGTCTAGTTCTACGAACGACAACGGAGCCAATGTCTGCAGTGGAGACTCGGGTGGGCCACAGGTGTATTGGGACGGAGAGAAATACGTGCAATGGGCCGTTCACTCTTGGGCGGACCAGGACTGTGAAATGCAGTCCGGTAGCACCCGTGTCGATACGGTTTCAGAGTGGATTCTTGACCAGTTGGAAGATGTTCACGGTACACGCGACCGGTGCGAGATGTGGGGGCTATACGGCGATGGTGTCTGCGATGCTGAGTGTGCCGCAGATCCAGACTGTGCGCCCAAGGCCAAGAAGGAAAAAGCGGGTGCCTGTAGCGTAGCGCCGAGTCATGGAAACCTTTGGCTCGTTGGCTTGCTGGCGGGACTTGTGGGCTTGCGGCGGCGCTCGGTATAGCTTGTGTGAATGCGAACGCTGTTTCTTTCATGCTTGCTGTTGGGGTCGCTCCCCGGGTGCACATCCAAACCTGACCCTTCGACGGGGGATGCGGACGACAGTTCGCCAGAAACCGCGGATGATGGGTCGCCCGTGGATGAAACCGGGTCTTCTGCGGGTGACGCCACCGGGGATTCCGAGGCTGCATGCCCTCCGTATCCGTGGGATGAATTGGTGCCTTCGGACCCCATCGAGACCCCCGTTGGTGCCCAAGCCGATGAGCCTGCCGCTGCTGCTGCGTTGGCGGAATCCCTGGTCGCGCGGTCGCACACGGCCGCTGCGGTTTGGCGAGAAGGCGACCAATACAAAGTGGTCACTGCGGCGGGTACCACGGCTTTTGGCCGCGATCGGGATGTGGATGGAAACTGGACATTGACATGGTCGGATGCAGCACCATTGAACACAGATCCCATGGTGGACACCAACTTGGCGGCGTCGTTGAGCCATGGAAATCCCGCGGGTACGGAATATGCGGACCATGGCTACAGCGTGGATGATGAACGGCTTTCCTTTCCCGATGTGAGCGCCGGAGCATATCCCCACTTCATGCGGCGGTTCTCCTCCTTGTTTGATGGTGAAGATGCCCCGGACATGGCGGTGGTGCTGGCGCCCTATGCCAAGGGCGGGATGGGGTCTCATGGAGATGCGGATGCTTCCCAGTCGAGGGCGCCCCTGGTCTTCCGTGGGCCCGGTGTGAAGCCCGGCCGGATTTCATCCGCAGCCAACCACGTGGATGTGGCCCCGACCATGGCGGGCCTGATGGGCGTATCGCCGGTCCGCGGTGTGGATGGCACGACCGGGCGCTGGACCGACAATCAGATGATGCGGTGGCAAGACGGTGCGGTGCTGACTTCGGTCATGCAGGACGATTGCGCTTATGGTGCTGCCGAGTACGGTTTGGTCGTGATCTTGGATGGCCTCAACCACAATGAACTGCACGATGGGCTGGCTTCCGGGCGGTACCCCAACCTCGCACGGATCGTGGATGAAGAAGCGGCCGTGTTTGAGGGTGGCTCTGTGGTGGGCTGGCCCAGCTTTTCTTTGCCGGGGCATGTCTCTTTGCTCACGGGTGCGTGGCAGGGTCACCATGGTTTGATCTCGAACTCCTTTCTGGACCGGTCGGAGGGGATCAGTGGTCCTGGCGTGGGATTGCAAGACATGCTGCTGAACATTGAGAACGCCAACCGGGTGATGGCGACGTATTTGTCCGAGGATGTCGAGACCCTGTTTGAGGCGGTGGGCCGGACGCGGTCAGGGGCGACCTTGGCATCGGTGAATGAACTCACGACCCGGGGTGCCAATTGGACGGGTGCGTTGTCGCCCTTGCCCCCGCCGCCCACGGAGACGACCGTCTATTCGCTCGCGGATGAATTGGGGATTGGCCGTGTTGGGGTTCTGTTTGAAGAGCACGGTGTTCCAGAGCTGCTGGCGCTCAGTCTGTATTTGCCCGATGGTGCGGGTCAGAACGAGGGCCCCCACGGGGATGCTGCGCGCACCGCCATTGTGGAAACCGATGAGCGGGTAGGTCGGCTGCTCGACTTGTATGAAGATGCCGGTGTCTTGGACCAGACAGCCATCGTGTTGACTGCGGATCACGGCATGTCTTTGATGGACAGCAGCCGCACCGCATCGTGGTCGGATATATTTGGAGAAATGACCTTGTATGGTCAGATGGTCTATGGCCTATAGTGATAGAACAAGGCCGAATCCGGAGGATTGATGTCGACGCCCAGAAATGCTGAATGCCCCTGTGGAAGCAAGAAGAAGTACAAGCGCTGTTGTGGAGCCAATGAAGTCGCGGCCGAAAATGCCGGGATGGGCGGTGCGGGCATTGCCGCGGGCGGAACGAGCAAGGTGGTTCCCATCCTCATGTTTGCCAGCGCGATCGGTGTGGGTGTGGGTGTGGGGACACTGCGGAGTGCGATCGCCGATGGTTTGGCCGTGTCGTTGGCATTGTGTGTGGGTGTGGCCATGTACCTGATGGCCCGCAACCCGCCGGAAAGCACAGGCCGTGGTGGCGGTGCCGCCATCAACTTTGGGATGGACAAGACCAAGAAGTCGAACCGGCAAGCTCAAAGCCAAAGCCGTTCGTTCGGGCCCCCGAACCGGAGTTCTCGGCGCCGAAAATAAGGCTTAGGCGTCGCCCACAGGTGGGGATTCGATCATCATGATGGCGGCCTCAGCGCTCACCTCACCATTGAGAACACTTCGGATGCCTGGAATGTATTCGTCGACCACAAGCACGTTGTGGTGGACCAAGCTCTGAAACATTTCATGGGTGAATTGCTCGGCCGCGACTTGAAGGCTGGTCTTGAAGCGCAGTTCACCTTCGGCCATGTCGAACTCGAAGTTTCCGATGTTCAGGCCATGGTTCGCACGGTGGAGAAACCAAGCAATCGCTTCCCGAGCACTTTCCGGTACCCGCATACCGATGATGGAGTAAAACAGAAAGTGGTCGGATGTTTCGAGCACCACGGCCAGACAGTCCCATTCACCATTGTCACCTTTGAAGGCGGTTTGCAATACGGTGTCTGAGAGTGGCTGGATGTCCCACTCGTCTTGATTGAAGAAATTTTTCGCTTTGCTCAGCAACGGGCCCATATGACCTCCAGAAAAGGCCCTAAGCGTTTGGCGGAATTCTGGCCAAGAGCGGTATGATGTCTTTCCGCTTGAAGGAGAATCATGTTGCAGCTCTTCTTGTTGTCTCTATTGGTTGGGTGTTCGGACGACCTGAAAAAATCAGGGCCGTCTTCTGGTGCTTCCCATGCAGGTTCTATTTCGGTGCTGACCTACAATGTTCACGGTTTGCCCGCGCTCATTACAGGCGATGACACCCCAGCCAGGATGATGGACATCGCTGGGCGTTTGGGTGGATTTGATTTGGTGGGTCTTCAAGAGGACTGGATGGTCGACAACCACGGTTTGCTCCTCGCGGATGTGGATTATCAAACCCGTTCCTGGTTTGACGAAACCATGATGGGTCGGGTGTATGGGTCGGGTTTGTCCACGCTTGCTCGGTTCTCGGTCCTGGATGCACGTACGGTTCATTACTCCACCTGCCATGGAACCTTGGATGGTGCGAGCGATTGCTTGGCATCCAAAGGTTTCCAAGTTCATCGCTTGAGTGTGGGGGATGGCAGCATCGATTTTTACAACACCCATTTCGAGGCGGGTGGGGGTGCGCAGGACCAAGAAGCACGTGCCGTTCAGGTAGAGGAAGTTCTCGACTTCATCGATTCTTGGTCGGTCGGCCAGGCTGTGGTTTTCACGGGTGATTTTAATCTTCATTCTCAGGATGCGGCGGATGCAGCACTGCTGGAAGGGTTGCAGGAGCGGGCTGAATTGGTGGATGCTTGCGAGTCGGTTTCTTGCGCTGAGCCCACCCACATCGATCGGGTTTGGGTGCGATCTGGAACGGACATGCTTCTGACCGTCACCGATTGGAGCAATCTTTCCGCCGACTTCTTGGATGATCAAGGCGTCGACCTTTCGGACCACCCACCGTTGGCCGCCATGGTGGAGTGGGCTGTGCCGTGAAATGGTGGTTTCCCATTCAAATAGGATAGAGGGAGCGCAGAAAGGTATCCATGACCACGTTGATCGCCCCCAGTTCTGAAGCATTTGCCCTGGATTTGTACGGGTTGCTGCGCGAGTTGGATCCCAACCATTGGCGAGAGGAACTCGAAGTGTCCATGCAGGAACGCGTGGAGAATCTTCAGCTTCGTCTGGCGGATTTGATGGCCAAGGTGGAAGAAGCGTCTATGGAACCCGCCGTGACGAATCTTCGTTCACGCTTGGTCGAGTTGAAGCGGGAGATGGAAACCCACATGCCGCATTCGGATCTTCCCGAGCGCTGGGAAGAATTCCGCCAAGCAATGGCGCCCGCATACGAGCGGTATGCGGCATCCCTGCGGCATCTTGAGATTCATGTGCCGTCATTGCGACCCACCAACTACGCCCGAAATATTTACCACGTGATCAATGGCTTGGTGGCACTCGCTTGCCTTCGTTTGATGACGGAAATGCAGGTGATGTACATCGCCTTGTTCATGATGGGCCTGGCATGGACCCTTGAAGTGGGTCGTCGGGTCATCCCTCGACTCAATGATTTTCTCATGGCGCTGATGGGCCGCATTGCCCATCCGCACGAAGCTTGGCGCGTGAATTCCGCCACCTGGTTTGCCACGGCTTGCGTCATTCTCGCCAGCATGTGGGACTTGAAGGTGTCTTCTGTTGGCTTGGCCGTACTTGGCTTTGCCGACCCAGCCGCCGCCATCATCGGCCGCCGATATGGTCGCGTGAAATTGGTCAATGGAAGAACATTGGAGGGTTCACTGACCTTCCTTGGGGTTGGCACCCTGATGTCTTGGCTATGGTTGATTGTGGCGTGGTCTGTGTCTGCAGGTTTTGCATTCAAGATGGCTTTTATGGGTGGCTTGTTTGGCTGTATTGCCGAATTGTTCAGTCGGCGGATCGACGACAACTTGTCGATCCCAGTCGCTTCGGCCGTGGGTGTATTGGTTGCGATGGCTTTCTGGGTCTAAACTTCCAAGCGTGTGACCATTGCGCTGTGTGTGGGTGGGGCTTCGTGCCGGACCGCTGGTGGTCGAGTTTCTCATTGATTGGGTCGCACAAGAACGATGGTTTTCGGTAAACTATGTGCAATGCACGCCCATTATTTCGCCATCTTCATGTGTCTTCTTTGGTCTGGATGCATCGAGTACAAGGTTCGAAGTCTGTTCGGCATGGGTGGTTCCGCACCGGGGACCGACGCGGATGAAACAGAGACACAGGTGGACTTTTGGGAAGCATCCAAAACCGACCTCTTGTTTTTTGGGGACACGAGCGACTCGATGTGGTCGGAACTTCAAACCATGGGGGACAATGCGCGGGCGTTCATGGACCGTCTGGATGATTACGACACCAGCTGGCAACTGGCGGTTGTGACAGGGCCGAGTGGCTGTGGGCCCACTGGGCTCATCTCCACGGATGTGGCGGACTATGACACCCTCTTTGCAGAGGCGCTGGTGACCCCACCGGAAGATGCTGCTGTTGCGGAAGGGGCCGATGAGTGGGGTTTGTACAATGTGGACCAGGCTGTACAAGCTGCGGTGCCAGGTGGATGCAACGAAGGTTTGTTGCGGGACTCAGCGCTTCTGCACATCATCATGCTGAGCGATGAACACGACAGTTCGCCGGGCTGGGATGGAGAGGAGGAAGGCTACTGGCAGACCTATGTGGACAGCATTCGGGCGGCCAAGGGGGATGACACCATGGTCACCTTGAGCGGTGTGCTCGGACCGGTTCCCGATGGGTGTGACGGTGCGTCTGCAGGTGTGGGTTATGCCGCGGCCATCGATGCCACTGGTGGTGCGTTCTTGAGCATCTGTGAGGCGTGGTACGAGCACCTGGACCTGCTGGTGCTTGCTTCTGTACAGGTCTCAGACTTTCCGCTTAGCCAAACTCCTGTACCGGACACCATTGTCGTTGAAGTAAATGATGAGGAACGCACCACTGGCTGGGCGTACCAAGCTGCCGACAACGTGGTGCACTTCAGCGATGATCTGCCCACCATCAGCTACACGGTCACGATTCGCTACGACATTGCGGAGTGAAGCGCGATGATGGCTTCGCCTTCTGGATCTACGCTTGTAGGCGCGTGACCATCGCATTGTGTGTGGATGGGTCTTCATCCAGACAACCAAGGTGTTTCTCGGGATCGCTCAGGATTTCGTTCACCCGCCAGATGGCTTGACGGGTGCTGAGGCCATCGTCGATTCGTTCATCGTAGGAGTAGCGAACCGTGAGAATTTTCGCCGGAACGATTTCACCGTTTTCGACGATGGGTTGGTCTTCAATTTTCCCAACCATGGCGAAGACGGAAGACGTGCCCCATTCGTACAAGTGGTGAAAGCCTGCACCCATGCCAAGTGAGCCCAAGTTGGCCACCACGGCGGAACTGTACAGCGCATCTTCTTTGGTGAAGGCGTAGGGCAGTAGATTCACGTAATCAAGGGCACGAAAGAGCCAGACAAAAGACCGCAAGAAGGTACGCGGAAGGATGTTGAAAAGCGCGTACTCTTTGTCCGCATGGGTCTTCGTACCGGACCGCTGGTGGTTGATTTTGCCGTTAATTCGGTCGCACAAGCCCGCGAAGCTTTCCTCGTTGCGCATGGGCATGCGGACGACGGCAATTTTTGCCTTCTTGTCCAATGCAACGCGCTTCATGCTGAAGGTAATGGAGCGTTCCTTCCGTTTGTAGATGCGGCGACCAATGACGAACTGGTCCATCGTAGGACTTTCAGCGATGGCCACATTGAGTGCGGCCACGTAGGCGTGCGTCACATCGCATTGAAAGCGGTCTTTGGTCTTGGCCAAGTAGTCGATGAGCTTTTCGGCCCGAATTTTGTCCTCGTAGTACACCACGCTTTCATTGCGGGTGGGCATGACGAACCACATCAACCGCCGGTATGGGTGCACGCGGCGCACGAAGATGCCATCGGCACGGCTGGTCTTGAAATGGGCAAGAACAATGAGCGCAGCTGCGATGAGCAGACTGATCTGCCAAGGGGTGAGGGCACTCAAATCAGGCATGACGACTCCGGGTTTCGCAGTGGGTAACCCGTACTGTTCGATGCCGTGCCTATTCGCCTTGGAGTTGCTCTGTAATGAACGCTGCCAACTCTTCGTATTGCTGAGCACCCCGGGAATTGGGGGCATATTCGTAGATGTCGAGCCCGCTGTGTTGCGCTTGGCTCAAGCTGTTGTTGATTCCGATTTGTACCGGCAACAAAACTTCGCCATACGCGGCTTCGAGTTGTTTCCGCACGGCTTCATTGAGGCTGGTGTTTCGACCATCGACGCGGGTCATCAGCAGACCCAAGATGTCGATGCTTGGGTTCAAACGGTTTGCGATGGTGCTGACCGTCCCGATCAACGCGTCGACCCCATTCACGGCCAAGGGGGATGGGTCGCATGGAACCAAAACCAGATCTGCTGCCACCAATGCGTTGATGGTCAGATTTCCAAGGTTGGGTGGGCAATCGATAAGAA
>Ga0163108_10002484_pt1 | contig 13341 bp, 10 predicted proteins | sample Fk1155metaG_FD_109644 | JGI IMG/M metagenome (GOLD analysis project Ga0163108, IMG submission 109644) | Marine microbial communities from the Central Pacific Ocean - Fk160115 155m metaG | ecosystem: Environmental > Aquatic > Marine > Oceanic > Photic zone | place: The Central Pacific Ocean...
CAGGTGTTCGTTGGATTAATAAAGTATTGCTTCACGGTTGTTGTAGTCAGCAAACCTTGCACATCAACATGAACATCTGTCTTCAAGGTTGGCGCCGCAAAGATTTCTTTTTCTTCTTCAAGTTTGTCGGCTTCAACAAAAAATAAACCGTAAGGTCGGTTGATGTTCGGTTGATAGGATTGATTAATTTTTGATTGAAGAGAGCTGGCTTGTAACGAAAAGGAAACAAGGAGGGTGAAAAAAAAGGAAAAAAATAAAATGTTCAATTGTTTTAAAGACAGAGAGACTCTTGTTGCTAGAAATAAGTCATTCTTGGTTATTGGTAATAAAGTCATGTTGTTTTCCTCCTTTTAATTAATGTGCTAAAAATTCGATAATTTCCTCAACAGTGATTGAAAAATTTATGTTTGCTTCCCGACTCATCCCAAAAGTATTTATTCCTATTAAATTCCCTGATTTATTCAGTAAAGGACCACCAGATGAGCCGTCCGTTATTGGTGTTTGTGTCTGATAAACATCTGCGATAAATTCTATTTCATTATCATCGTAATCCCACTCATAGTCATATCTGATCTGACTAATATAACCTTGGGTGTATGACCATATCTCACCCTCAGGATGCCCAATTGCATGTACCTCATCACCTACTTTTGGGATCACTTTGCTCACCTTAATACTTACTAAGTTATATGGAGGATTTATAATTTTTAAGAGTGCTAAATCTTTCTTTTCATCAACCTTTATAATTTCTGTATCAAAGTTTGATTCCTCATACGTGTCCATACATCCACACACAATGGTCAGCTCTTTTGAGCCTCTAATCACATGTAGATTCGTTAATACGTACCCTGTTTTTGAAAGCACTATTCCTGTTCCAAGAGCATCATCTGCAAGGACAATGACTACACTTTCAGCGTTCTTCAAATAGATATCATTTCCATTTGCATAAGTAAGATTTGCTGTTAGAGAACAAAGAAAAGTTGAAATAATAATTAACTTTAGATACTGCATGTTCTTTGTGCCCTATGTATTTCACTGATCGGTACGCCGAACTTATCTGCAATCTCATGAGTAATCTCAGTAGGCTTTAAAACGCCATTCTTAGTTTGTACTAAATAAAGTGTTTTTGTCAGGCCTGAGGCATACATAAGCTCCGAGTAACACCAGGTATTGTTTGCTTCTGCATTTGGATTCTCATATCTTCTGCCAATTACTAACTCAGAAATATATTCGCCATCAAATAGTGTGGTATCAAAGATCACATAATCTCTCACTGATCCTCGTTTGGGTTTGTCCATTTCAATTGGTTCTGGGTTAAGTGTGGGTTCGCAACTACTGTCTGTTAGTCCTGCAGCAGTTGGTGTTGAACTTTGACTCTCTTCAAAATCATTAGAGCAATTACAGCTTTGATCAGAGGATTGGTTAGAAGAACCGCCCCCACCTGAACCACTTCCTGGTGATTGATTATCATTCCTTATGGGTCTTTCAATTGATGCGTTTGTAGCTTGGTCAGAAGAACCACCTCCACCTGAACCACTTCCTGGTGATTGGTTATCGTTCCTTATAGGTCTTTCAATTGATGACCCATGTCCATTCTCTCGGTCAATAGATACAGAGTTTGCCGAATCATCTGCAAATGAATTGCCTTCATTTTCTTGGTTTGAGCTCCTTCTATTATTGTTTGATTGTTCTAAGATCCTTTCAACATCTATTAGCTCATCGTTATTCATAGATTGAGGCTCATAAGGTGAGGTAATCACAGGGGTTCCACTAATGGGAGCCTCATAAATCACACCGTATCGAATCAACAGATTCTTTAGGCCATAAAACAGGCAGAGTATAAGTAAACAAATGCCAGCAACATAACCAAGAAATAGAAGAATCTTATATGGCACCTCCTTTTTAAAATTATCAATTCCTCTACTTCTGGTTATTTCTTTTTCTCTAAGGGTGAGTTCTCTGACGTAATCATCAACAGGTTGTGAGTTATAAAATGTAGTCGCACTCATTATTTAACTCCTGATAAAGCTGCAGCTGGAGTAAGTTCTAGTTCTGCAGCATTACTGATTTCTATTAGGTCTTCAGGGTCTTTAGGTACTGGGATCCCAACATATCTAGTCACTTCAAATGGTTTTGGAACCTCCACTTCTTTGATCACTGTTTTCTCAACAGGCACTTCTTTAAAAACTTCCTTAACCACTTCAACTTCTTTGACTTCTTTAACAATTTTTGGTTCTCTTACCTTTTTTCTAATATTGATTAATAAACCCCTAATGGATTTCATTAACATACCTTTCTGGTGTTTAGAGGCTTCATCACGCTTCTTGTTTGCTCGCAATGAGAAGTAGGCAGCACTGGGTCCAATGAAAGTGAAAACAGAGGCTGTGACTATCATTAAAAACATAGTGATGAGGGAAATTTGCTCTTTGGTTAGATCAGCTGGGTGAGCCTCACCGAACCAACGTTGACCAATACGGTAAATATTATTCTCCTGAGCCTTTTCATGAAATTCATCTCTTAATATTTGGTAACTATCATCAAGCAATTCTTTATTTGCTTTTAAATCTTTTACTATTCCTCTGTTAGTAAAAACTTGAGCTATTTTGATATCGAGCCGTTCTTGAGAGGTGCTCAATAAATCTTCTTTGGCAGTTCTTTGTTCAATCAAATCTAATTCAATCTTGTCGATCTTTCCTTGATTTGGAGCAACTTGTATCTTGATGAGCTCTTGAATTCTAAGATTAATCACACCGATAAAAACTTCTGTTTGTTTTATCTTTTTATTGAATTGCTGATTTTCTACCTCCCATTGTTTTTCAAGGGCAGGAATTCGCCTCTGAGCTTTGCGACCACTATTGGCAAGAATTTTGAGTTGCTCTGTGTGTTCTTTTTTAGCAGCATGTTGTTTCTCCTCTGTATTATTATTTTTCTGAATAAGCATATCTCTTTGCTCTTTTAACTCAGCTATTTCTGGAGTGTCAGCAGGGTTCTCTAATTTAGCTTTATCAGCCTCAAGTCTTGCAATCTCATCATCAAGAGTTTTTGCTTGTTCGTTAAAGCTAAGATTAAATCCTTCATATATCTCTTCATCTGTTGGTAGAGGTGTTGTTCGAATTTGTTCATCGATGTTATCGATTTTGCCTTCAGCGGCTATCATTTCAATTCTTACCTTCTCTATAGGCTTTTCTCTAAAGTTAATGAATTGTTCCGTGCCTTGAAATAAGGTGTCAAAGGTAAACACACACAAGCAAATAAGCACTAGGACCAATCCTGCTTTTCTATTATTGCTGCTTGTTTTATTGAAAGCTTCGATGAATGGAATTTTGGTTAGCTCAATAAAAGCTCCGAACAGAAGGATCAAAACGATACCTGCAAAATTAATCCAATCTTGTGCTTGTGGCTCATTTCCGATGCCACCAATTGATAGTGATACAGCTAAATAAATACCAATTAAAACTGCAAAGATTTCAAAAAACCAGGCAAGCTTATATAGCTGTTTGTTTTCTATTTGGTTGGTAATTGTTTCCATTTTTTTCTCCTCAATAATCATTCATTTCTATATGTGTGACGATTGAGAAGAAAAGATGTTACAAATTATTTACCTATGGTTTGAAAACCTGCCCAATAGAATGGATGTGAGTACTGTGCATACTCTGGATTATTAATAAATTCCCTCATCGCTTGGTTGTAAGCACTGCCGATTGGAATATTTTCACGAGTGGCAATCTCCATGGCCAGTGTCGACATTTCTCTTGCTGAATTGGTCTCAAGATCCCATCTCGAGAGCACCAAGGTATTGGCCCCTGCTTCAAAGAAACCAGCTGGTAACCCAGAATACCTATCTGCTCCTTCATACAGCCCTCTTGCTGTATTGCATGCTGATAAGATAACTGTCGGACTGTTAAGTTTTAAAGAAGAGATTTCTCTTCTTGTTAGGAATCCATCATCCTTATTTGTGGGTTTGTTAGGAGGCGTAAGCACCAGCCCTACTTCATAAGATTCTTCAGAAATATCTTCAACAGCATGGGTAGCAAAAGAAATAATCGAAGCATTCTTGAGTAAATCGTCAGTTAGATTGGATTCTCTTGCAGCATTTCGAGTTAATACTTTATTTTGTTTGAAAAATTTAGAGATATTTCGTAATTCCACACCAGTCGAAGGCAAAGGGGAGAGTTTATTGAGTTCTTTACTGTTCGCTATGCCTCTTGATAGGAGTTCATTAAATTTTGTTTTCAAACTTTTTCCACTCAATGATGGGTCGCCAACGCCTACAAAAGTTTGATCTTTATAATTAAGATCTGGGTTCTTTAACAGAAAAAAGGATTGCTCATCGGGCAAATACTGAATATCAAACTCTTCCACCAAATATGTCTGCTTCTCCTCGTTATATAGTGCTGAGAAAGGTAGATTATTGATTACTCCATCGCCAATGATATAGATCTTCGTTACTAACGCATTATTATTATTCGGATAATATTCTTCTTGCCCTTCAAAAGACCTAAAGAAGTTAAATTCAACCAAGGGTTCAAATAGAACTTGATAGGCATCACTTAATTGCTCTTTGTTGATAGGTTTTGTTAAAGATCTTGTGTTAGTCAGCTCGCTGATGAGTTTAGGAACCTCATTATTGGAACGAAAAGCATATCCAGTGTTAGGGTTTGATAGTGGAAGGACTCCGATGAATTGATTGGTATAAATTATTTCAATCATAGGATAAACGCCACCATCTGAATTAAAAAAAGTCACAATGGCTTCATTATCTTCCAGTTGAGCGGCTAAATCCTTTGGATCAAATTGATAATATTCATTGAACTTTCTTTTATCCTCGGTTGAGATCTTCTCGAGTAATAAATCTTTATATTCTGCAATCTCTCCCTTGATTGTAACTTCCTTAAAAGCAATGGCAGATGATGAAGCAGTATTGTCTTTCGAAATGATTCGATAATTATTTAGATAGTTAAGCTCTTTCTGATTCTCAAAGTATGTTTTTGCAAATTTTCTAGTTTCCTCATTACTAATATCAACCAATAATTGATTCTTATACATTGATAAGGAGAGGTCATTGTTTTTTAAGATGAATGAATATCTTGCAACCTCTTCAGAAAGAGACCTAAATTCTTCAATCCATTTGATATCAAATTCATCAGTAGGTAGGGACTTATTAAATTTTGTTGTCCTATAATTTGCATAAATGGAGACCAAATCTTTAATTACTTGATGATGCCCCTGGTCAATAGTTTGTTCAGTCAACGGATCTAATTTGATCAGTTTTTCTAGAATTAAATCCAAAAGGTATTTGGATTTCTCAATATGAAAATCGATAAGATCGTCATATTTTTTGTTCCATTGCTCAATCTCTGTTTGCTCCTCCTTTGTTGGAGAGAATTTGTAACTTGGGTTGTTATCATCCAATTGATGTGAAAATATTTGTCCCAATGCAAATGCTGAATAAGCTTGAATAAAAGTTAGGAGCTGATCAGGGTTCATAATTTCTTTGTTCAAAAAAAGATCTTCTGAAAGCTTTAACTTTGACGTCACTTTTGAAAAAGACATACCTAGTTCGTTCATTATTGAAGTCAAAAAAGTAAGCAAGGATACATTCATTAAACCAAAACTATCGCTGATTATAATGTCCGATGGAGATAGACCTACTAATCTTTCTAGCAATTTAGCATTTGCGATAATTTCAGGAGTATTTTCTGTTAAGTCCTTAACTGTAGATAAGATTAAGGGGATTAGCATTGCTTCTATATGAACGATATCTAGAACATCATAGATAATTTCATCATCTTCATAATTGGTTGCTGATGCCCAGTAAGAATAATTAGATTGTTTTATCTCATCGCTATAGTTATTAATAAATTTCTCAGAGAGCAGACGAATTTCGGTAAATATTTTTTTTGAAGGATTACATCCAGCAGATATAGAGAGGATCTGTAGATTCCTTAAATAATCTTCTATTTGTCTGGGTCTGTTGTTGATTTTAAGAAGATTTGGTTCTTTAAATTCTGCAATTAACTGGCAAGCTCTTCTCACCATTGCTATTTGATTAGCTTGGACTCCTTGTGTAACAAAAAGAGACATGCCTAACAAATCATTTAATATTTCTAATGCTACTGAAGATTGTTTTAGATTTTCAAGATTGAATTTTACTAAGTTATGGAAGGTGTCATCTTTTGCTGGAAAATCTACTTTCAGCCTATTCAAATTAATAAAAGCTGTAGCTATTGGTTGAAGAATGAATGGGTCAGGTAAATCAAGAGTGTGTAGAAGGCCCAACTCTTCGATTGTTCTTGGATTGATTTTTTGCCCTTCAAAACTATCACTAAGCTGATTACCAAACTCTTTATATATAATTTTATCTTCCTGAATATTGTTTAAATACTCTTTATTAAAAACCGATATGCTCCCAACTAAGGTAGTTAAATCTTGGAGTTGATTTGCCGTCTCAATCAGAGCTATACGAACCTCAAATAGCATATTAGCAAGAACTAAATTATGTTCCTTGTCATAGGGAATAGTATTCAAAGGTATCGTGGCTTCGAGAAACCTTAAGCCTTTTAATATATAGGCTTTATCTCCTGTTGCTTCATCGTATTCATATAAAAATAGACGTCTACCATAGAGCTCAATGCCTGGTGAAATTCTTTTTTCTACTTTAAGCGTGTTAAAAAATTCTAGATTATCGTTATATAAATTTGCAGCTTCTTGGGTGAGACCATTTGCAATAAAAGGTAAAAACCAATAATAAATATATTGACCATATGTCCACTCGACTTTATTTGGGTCTGCATCCTCTGGTATTTCTAAATTAATGAGTCGCTTTCTGACAGATTTAATTAATCTTAAAGATTCTTTAGGCTCATTAAATCTAATGCATGCTGAAATTACAGTATCATTCAACAACTCGTCAAGAATATCTTCTGATCCATCAGTGGTTCTTAACCAATCTATAACCTCATCACTGCAACCATCTTGAATTTCATTATAAACCCGATCAAGATTAACTTCAGCAGCAATTAGGTTTAGTGAAAAAAGGGGAGCAACAAATAAAAGTAGGTATTTATTCACCATTCAACATTTTCTGAATAAAGTTTTTTCTTGATTTAAATTTCAGACGCCAATAGTCTTCTCCATATTCATGATAAATTAAACAGTATTTAAATTTCTCTATTTCACCCATGTCTTGGCTTATATCACCAAAATAACAACTGCCATCATATTTAAGCAGTTTTAATTCTATGGTGACATCATCAATCGTGATTGTTGCAGTGGTAATCCTATTTTCAATAAGATTTTCAACTATTTTTTCTAATTCGTTTTCAATATCAGGTGTGGCTGTAGCCGACCTGAATTGAAAAATAACAAAATCTTTAGATTCATCTAAAAATTTAGAATTTGAAATCGCAGGAGCAGTTAAACCGAAATCTGGCTCATTTTCCATGGTAGTAATTTCCCAAACTATAATTATTAGACTTGCTGCAGCTCCGACTCCCAAGGGAGCTAAGAAAAAATATTTAAACATGAATTTAATACTGACATTAGCTGCAGCAGCAATGTAATCAGTAAACTTTGTAAGAACAGATTTACTTTTATTAGGTATCTTTTCCTCTAAGTTTTCTTTTGTTCTGGAATCAATAAATTCTTTTAACCGAACGTTAGCGTCTTTTACTTCCTCTGAACCAAAATAGGATTGTAAGGAAGATGTGGATTGCTTTGCAGCTTCATAAAATGATTGAAGCTCAGGTGATTGATTGATTGCCTCCATCACTCTAGATGACTCTTCTTGTGAGAGTTCACCATCGATCATTTTTATAATGTCTTCTTTAATATTACCCATAATCTCTTCCCATACATTCGGCCAGACTAATTCTAGCTCTTGAGGCTCTAACTCTTAGATTTGACTCAGTAATATCGCCAATAAAATCTTTAATTTCAGCAAAGCTATACCCAGAACCATAAAAAGCTAATATTGACCTGTTAATTTCATCTTGCTTTTGCAGACAATCTAACAGTAATTGATGTTCTAAATGATCAATTGATTCCATTGAGAAATTAGATTCTAAATTGTCTATACCTGATGATGAATGATAAGCAGGTGTTTTAACTTGGACCGAATAATCGATATTTAATTTAGCACCATTGTCAGCAGCGTCAAATCCTGAGAATATAAGATTAGGTTCTGATAGAATTTTTTCATATTTTGTTAAATCAACTACTTGACCATCAGAAAGCACTGCTGAATGATCGGTTGAAGGCTCAACTACAACAGCACTGTAATTACCTGATATTTTAGTTACAAATGATTCATTTGAACGACGAGTAATTGAAAAACATTCTGATTCGAGCGTAACTTTTTTGCTTTTTCTAATTTTTTTCTTCCTGCTTCCTTTCTTCAACATATCCAGAAATAAGTTTTGCATAGCTCTCTTTGCATAGGCTGTAGGATTATCAACTGAAAGGAACTGATCCTGGTTCTCAATAATTTTTAATATGGTTGATTGGCAAAGATCTTCTGCCTCATGCTCATTTGTAAATGACAATGCATATATCATCATCTTTTCACTCATTTCTTCGAGTATTTTACCAAGTTGTTTTCTGTCCACATTATTATTCTCGCACTTATCTCTATGCTCTAGCAAATAATCTGAAATTAGAACACTAATCCTAAAACACGGTTATTTGGTGAATGAGTTACTTCTCGAGTCACATGGTTGCCTCTAATATCAACCTGCTCAACAATCGCATAGTCTACTTGTCTTTCATCCAAGATATTTATGTACTTATCTAAAAGCCACTTTCTTTTAGGAAAACCAGTCACTTGATAAGGTCTGCAACCACCACAATTATGTAATTTAAAGTTAAAGTTGGTATGAAAAAATTCAGCATCTTCTTCAATAACTTCGAAAAAATAACCACATTGGATAATCACTAATTCCACTCCAAATTCTGATTTTAGAATATCTTTTATATTTTTAATTTTACCTTTCTTTTTCATAATACACCTCAAGCCACATTTGTTTGATTTGCATGAGGGGTTTTAGAAAGCTCTTTCCAAATCTTATTTTTTGCTTGTGACTTTCTCCAAAGATAGAAAAATAGCAATGTCATCAATGGATGCACAATTACAAATATTAATAGGTTAGCTAACTCATAACCCATGCCAGTTACCTCGCCAATGAGATAAAGAATCCCACAACAGATGTTAAATAACAGCGTAACTATTCCCTCAAAAGTTAATTCAATGTCAGGAATTGGTACTGTTGTTGCTAAGTTATATATTTGATCCATCATTTTCGTCTCCAATTTTGTTAAATTCGAGACTTGAACGATTGAAGTGTAAAGATTGTTACAAAAAAAGTAGCTTTATTGGAGAGCTGATAATTGTTGTATTGTCGATTTAGCAATAATATTACCACCACAAGCATAAACTCTGGGTTCCCAACCTAAAGCATCAGCAATGGCTGAACATGTCTTTGGTCCCACGTCACCATCGATTACTAAATCATAGCCTAGATCTTTGAGAATTGCCTGGCCCCATTCATTTATATTAACCCACCAAGTGCTTTGCCCAAGTAGTCCAGCTGCTAGATACAAGTCATAACTATCCCATGATGTTTCATCATGCTGATAGATTCTCTTGTCTCCCCTGGCTGCAATCGAAAATGCAACAATTAACCCTCTTCTTTGCAAAAAGGACAATTCGGACAGAATTATTTTATTGAAAAAATCTTGATCTAAATTCAATGTTTCTAAACTAGCACATAAACCAGGAAACTCATTGGTCTCACAATTTTTTTGAATGCTCTTATCTATTTCATCTTCCAAAAAACCCTGTGTAAGTTCACAATATCCTTTATAGCTTATAACTTGGTCCTGATTGGCCACCCAAGCATTCCAATTGAAATTATCTCTATCAAAAACATTTCTATCTTCTATCACATCCACATGATCATAGTAACTCCAGTAATATTGTTTGTTGTCTCTATAGAGATTTGGCTTCCAATCTGACCAAAGAGGTTCGTCATAGTCATCGTTTAAATTTCTTCTTATATAGCCAGAAGTTGGATCAATTTGGGTTAATTTCCTTAGTTTGTTGCTCCCAGAATCTGACTCACAATAAAGTTTTGGCATATAGAGTGAGAAAAATGCTCTATGAGGAGTTTTATATTTCAATTGAGGATTAAAACTGAATCGACCTGTTAATGATGATGATTCCCAGGGTACCTGAAAGCCTTTGGTTCTATTGATAACTGATCGTCTTGTGTTTTTAAATAGTTCTTCAATGCTTAGACCTGTTGATCCAGAAAGATGAAAAGCAAGTTCCTTTGCAAAAATACTTAATCCATTAATATCTTGATCAAGAGCAACTCCCCCTGGCTTTGTTGAATAAGCTATAAAAGTTCCTTCTGTTGCGTTCTCTATTTCAGCCAGACCAGATTGGGTGGGGTTTAAGCCTCTTTGGAAAGGGTTATCACGACAAGCATCCAGTATTAGAACTTTCACGCCTGACGTGGTTTCTTCAAGAGCTGCGAGAACTTTATCAATTTGAATGGCTTCAAACTCTAAATCAAATCTATTCGATACTTTAGAATTAACAGGTAGAAGATAATTTTTACCATCTACTTGAACTGCATGACCTGCGTAATAAAAAATCGCAATAGAATTTGGATTCTCTATGAGCAATTTCCTGAATGATTGAATAGCTTTATTAAAATTCTCAGTGTTTAAATTTGTTTTTGTAATAGATGTAAAGCCAAAGTCTTCAAATGGTTTTGCTAGGGTTTCAACATCATTAATTGGATTTTTTAGTTTTGGAATAAATTCATAATCATTATTCCCTATCAGTAAGACGAATCTTTTCTGTTCATCAGCATTAATATTCTGTGCCCAAGTAACACTTTGCATTAAGAAAAACAAAGAAAAGAATAGAAATTTCATAGTACTAAAAGATTATCAATATAACTCTGAATTAACAATCTAGTTGCTTGTGTATATTGTTCACTCATATTAAAATATATATAATATTTATTTATACACAGGTTATATACATTTAAGGTAATATCTTCTCTATAGATACAGTAGTAAATACAGTAACTTATTGTTTATATTAGTAATAAAAGGATTAGTTGGAAATCTGTCTAGATCAGATAGGCATTTAATCTACAGTTTAGACTACTCTCATTATTCATTAAAATCAACTACTTAGAGCATCTTTCTAATGTATAACATTTTTCTATATATATATCAATAACTTACAGAGCTTCTAATTGCTCTAATATGACGTTTATAGTGTATACAGTGAAGGAGTGGTTGCCTTATTCAGTGACTTCAGTATCAAAAACTCTACCCAGTCTTAACGCCAGGGCAGTCCAGATCATAGCAATACCGCCACCGATAGCAGCAACTCCACCCAGACCAAGCCCTAAGACTTGTGTTAGTCCGGTAAAACTCCAAGCCCAGAATATATCCCCGGCTCGATAAACAACCACATCAATCACACTCTTGGCTTTAAATCGGGCCTCCCGATCAACCAAGGTGAATAACATCTCACGAGCTGGCTTTGTAATGGCGTACTCCCCTGCTCTCCTGATAATCTGCAGTCCAACCACTACCCATAGGATGGGTGAAAGGGCGAGTACAAACATTCCTATAATAATAATACCCGGTACAAGTGAGAGCGTCACAGATAAGCCATATCGTTTGGCTAGACGACTGGTACCAAACATGGCGGTAAAGACAGCCAAGACATTGGTTGCCAAATCTATGCCAGCCCAGATTTGCGTTCGTGTGTCTGCATCAATATCAGTCAGGATGTTCTTGATTGCGAAATAGATGAAAGTACTCATGCCTGAGTAAAGAACAATGAACATACCAATCCCAAAGAGAATGTTTTTCGATAAAGGGGTTCGCAGGAATTCAACAAAGCCATCTATAAAATTACCTGACATCGGGGCCTCGTTATATTCAGATGATGTGGTGTTGTCTAAATCGGTCTCTTTGATCCTGCTGAGATAAATTGCAATGGTCATTGGGATTAATAACATGACAGCTGAAACGAGAACCAGAGTGTCTGAACCAACTTGTCCGGCAAATAAAAGAGCAATAGTGGGTCCGAAGATAGCGCCAAGGCTACTGCCGGATGCAATAAACCCAAAGAGTCGCTTGGCTTGTGTTTTCGAATATGTGTCCGCCATAAAACTCCAAAACACGGAGATATTTAACAAACTAAAAACACTGACCCACACATAGAAAACCTGATTCAGCCTGTTCATGTCTGGGAAAACATTGATCAGAATAAATAACAGCAAGAATGTCGTAGCAAAAAAGCCGTAGACGCCTGGCACCAGGTATTTGAATTTTATCTTAGAGCAAATATACCCGTAGAAGGAGACTACGAAAAAACTGATAAAAAAGGTAAAGGTCCATATGGTACTAAGCTCAGCATCGCTCCAGTCGCTTGACATTCCGTCTCTGACTGGTCTGATGATGTAATAGGAAGCGAGACATGAGAAGACAAAAGCAAACGAGAGCAGCACCGCGCGAATTTCATTAGTTTCAATTTTTGCAGCCTTATTAATGAGTCTTTTTAGAAGGTTCATAAGTTATCCTTTTAATAAATCAAGTATCGGTAGTGTCCCATTTTTAACAAACTCTAGGAATGCTCCACCGCCAGTTGATATATAACTGATTGAATCAGTGATTTGATATTTTTCCACAACTGCCACGGTATCGCCACCACCAACAATCTTAAAACCTGAGTTAGACTCAATGGCAGCTGATAAAAAGCGAGTGCCTTCACTGAATTGCTCAAACTCAAACACACCAAGTGGCCCGTTCCAAATAATCGTTCTGCATTGATCAATAATGTTTTTATAGAGCATTGCAGTCTCAGGGCCAATATCAAGAATCATGTCATCATCTGCTACGTCATCCATGGTTTTAATGTTTGCCTCGGCATCGCTTGAGAATTCTTTAGCGGTAATCACATCAACAGGCAATGGCACGTTCACACCCTCAAGATTAAGGATTTGGTTGGCCGGATCGACCATCTCCGATTCTACTAACGATTGTCCAATGTTTGCACCTGATGCCAATAAGAAAGTATTCGCTATCCCACCGCCGACAATAATGTGATCACAAATCTTAGCCAAAGACTCAATGACCCCTAATTTCGATGAAACTTTAGCTCCACCGATAACTGCTACCAGAGGCTTGTCTGGGTCAGATAACCCTTGATTCAACGCCTGAATTTCTTTACTCATTAAAGGCCCGATACAGGCTTGGGGTGCAAATTGTGCTGCCCCATAGGTGCTGGCGTGTTGACGATGTGAGGCACCA
>Ga0163108_10002487_pt1 | contig 13339 bp, 13 predicted proteins | sample Fk1155metaG_FD_109644 | JGI IMG/M metagenome (GOLD analysis project Ga0163108, IMG submission 109644) | Marine microbial communities from the Central Pacific Ocean - Fk160115 155m metaG | ecosystem: Environmental > Aquatic > Marine > Oceanic > Photic zone | place: The Central Pacific Ocean...
CAGTGTGATTAAACCCTGTTCCTTAAAAGGGAATGTCGTCTTCATCGGAATCAGTCTCAAATTGAGCCCCGTCATTTCCTCCAGAACTTTCAGCAGCACTTTGATTGGACTGAGAATCTTCTCTGCGTTGCTGAGAACTCGATCCTCCACCGCCTCCATCACGACTACCAAGAAATTGCATTTGCTCACCAACGATTTTTAATTTGGTTCGCTTCTGACCAGTATTCTTATCATCCCAACTGTCCATTTGTAATCTCCCCTCAATGTAGACGGGACGACCTTTCTTAAGATATTCACCAGCTACCTCAGCCTGCCTACCCCAAAGAGTCACATCAACGAATGTTGTCTCTTCTCGCTTCTCTCCACCATCAGATGAAAAGTAACGATTCAGAGCCATACCAATATCTGCTACCGCCGTGCCCTTTGGAGTATAACGAACCTCCGGATCACGAGTACAATTCCCAATAAGAATAACTTTATTTACAGATGCCATAGTACTTTCAATATATGAAAATACGCATGAGGAAAACTCTTTTCTAGATAAAAAGAAGATCGCATTACAGTCAGCGTAATGCGCATAGCTTTAAAAGCTTAGCTGAGCTATATAATAGTCGCTACTAACAGACCTGATAATACTGCAAATGGACTGCAGAATTAAGCTTCAGGCGTGTCTTCAGCTTATCAATAACATCAGGCTCTGCCGCAAATTGATAGTTCACGTAGTGGCCTCCAGCCAACTTACGTGCATTATAAGCAAATTCCTTGGGCCCGATTTGTTCTATCTGCTCAAGGGACCCACCTTCCGATTCAATTTCACGACCAATTTCTTGGACCAGTTCATCTACATCAGCTTCCCTACCAGTAGTATCAAGCACAATTACACCTTCGTAGTTTTTCTTCATTTATTCCGTTTTCTTTTTTTATTCGGCCGAGGATTCAGCCTTACCTTTTGATTCTGTACTGGATTCTGGCCCTCTAGACTTTCTTTTTCTTGTTTCTCGAGAAACATTAAATCGTGTCATAGCGGCAGATATCCCCTGATCAGAGATCAAGGTAACTGCTAATACCGCTTCTTTTATGGATTTTTCAAGTATTGATCTCTCTTCAGTTGAAAATTTTCCAAGCACGTGATTGCTTGATTCTCCTTCTTTGCGCCCAATTCCAACCCTCAAACGTGGAAAATTCTGAGTTCCTAGGTGCGAAATAATAGAACGGACCCCATTATGCCCACCCGCAGAGCCCTGACCACGTATCCTCAACTGACCAAAATCCAAATCAAGGTCATCATATATTATTAAGATTTGATCTGCCTGAATCTTATAAAATGACGATACTTTGCCAACCGCAAGACCACTATCATTCATATAAGTCTGTGGCTTTAGTAAGAACCTATCAGAATCCTTAGCTATTTGAGACTTCCATCTCTTCTCATCTGCGAACTGCAATGTACTCTCAGTTGCCATCTGATCAATGACCATAAAGCCAACATTGTGTCGAGTCTCAACATATTTACGACCAGGATTACCTAGCCCTACAATGAGTCGGGGCGGAAGAAATTCAGCGCCCTCATTCATGGTTTTTCAAACTTAAGGTCAGCTCGACTCTTTCCCGCCATCACTTCCACCCTCTTTATCCTCTCCATCTCCATCTCCATCTCCATCTCCATCTTCACCTTCACCTTCGACTCCCTCTTCCTCACCCTCTGACAGAGCAGCACGCGTCTCATTAACGATTGCTATTAAAACTTCTCCATCCAAGGAAGCCGAAACTCCTTCAGGAAATTCGGCCGATGCAATGTTTAAGCTATCTCCAATATCCAATTCAGATACATCAAACTGAAGTGTAGCAGGCAAGTCCTTAGGCAAACAATGGACCTCGATATCATGCAATAGAGTGTCTAATATTCCTCCTTGCTTAATTCCTATAGGATCGCCAGTCAATTCGATTGGAACCCTAGCATGAATCTCGCTGTCTTCTTTCACCGCATTAAAATCAACATGCAAAATATCACCCGAAATAGAGTGTTGCTGAATGTCTTGAATCAAAGCAAGCTTATTGGTTTCTTTGGCACCTTCGATTTGCAAATTAACGAGTATCTGCTGACTAGCACTATTCCTGAGTATTTGTTTTATTGTATTTGCATCAATCTGGACCGCATAACTGTCCTGTGTAGATCCATACACGACACCTGGAATCTTACCATCACGTCGCAACCGACCAACAGCAGCACTACCCATACCATCCCTTTTTTCAGCCTTAAGATTAACTTGATCCGACATAACTCGTTGTTTTTTTGATGATTGCTAATTAGATTCGCCCTTTTTAGAGGGGCGCAAATCTTATGCCTACTTATTGACTATGTCAAAAAGAGATGTCACCGATTCATCGTTTTCGATTCTGCGTATACCTTCACCTAATAATGCTGCTATACTAACAACTGTGACCTTTTCGCCTTTCGCCATAGGGGTACTATCTGTAGTAATTAATTCCTCAATATTCGAATCTATGAGGCGCTGATTGCCAATTTCCCCTAAAACGCCATGTGAAACACCTGCATAAATCTTCCCTGCGCCATGCTCCCTAAGCAGTTCAGCTGCCGCGCATAGTGTCCCTGCAGTCTCTGTCATATCATCAACCAGTAACACGTCCCGCCCCTCGACCTCTCCTATAAGGTTAATCGCTTCCACTTCTGTAGCGCTGACTCTCCTCTTACCAACGATAGCAAGAGGAGCATCCAAAGCTTGAGCGTATGCATCTGACATCTTTAATCCACCAACGTCCGGAGAAACTACAGTTAAATTCTCTATGCCTCTTTCTCTCAAGTAACCAATGAGGACCGGGGCCGCGTACAAGTGATCAACCGGAATATCAAAAAATCCTTGGATCTGGCCAGCATGTAAATCCATCGTTAAAACTCTATTGACTCCTGCCGCGGCAAGTAAATTCGCAACTAGCTTTGCAGTAATGGGAACCCTTGGTTGATCCTTCCTGTCCTGTCTAGCATAACCAAAGAAAGGAATGACCGCAGTGATCCGTTTAGCACTCGCCCTCTTGGCCGCGTCCACCGTGATTAACAATTCCATTAAATTTGAGTTAGTCGGTGGACAAGTAGGTTGAATAATAAAAACATCCTGACCTCGGATATTTTCATTAATTTTTACAAAAGTCTCACCATCAGGAAACGCTTTCACTGTAACATCACAAAGGGAAACCTTAAGATATTCGGAAATGTTTCTAGCAAGGTCTGGATGAGAAGTGCCTGAGATTAATTTCATTACTGGATTGCGATTATCTGTTCTACAGCATCAATGCAACATAAAACCCAATAAAATGAAAGGCACTTCTTAATTAATATCAGATGGGAATCCTTGCATGATTAAATAAAATAATTAAGATTCTATATTATTTTTGTTCGAATTGAGCTCTAAGTAAAATCGACAAAACTACCCCTAATATATGGCTCCAAATCCAGAAACTAATGTGGATACATTGAAGGCTCAGAACCAAAACCCTTGGCTCTGGTGCCGGCAAAATCTACTCGGATCGCTGTTTCTGGTCTCAATCACGGCTACTTTTCTTTATTTCTATTGGATCATACCTATTTTCGGCAATTTCCGGGAACAGTCAGTCATTGAATGGATGTGGGCCATTTGCGGAAAGGAAGAATATGACTATGGGCACGGCCGATTTGTTCCATTTGTTATTATATTTCTTATTTTTCGGTCCAGAAAAAAAATTCTGTCCTCAACTATTTCGAGTCAGTGGTGGGGCCTAGCCTTCATTTTATTGGGCATATTATTCTATATTGTATCAGTGAGGACGATCCAAGCTCGTATAGCCGCAGGATCGATCCCATTTATTCTTTACGGATTCCTCGTATTTGTATGGGGCAAAAAAACGGCACAACACTTCATTTTTCCATTAGCGCTTCTCTACTTTGCAATTCCTTTACCAGGACTGATTCAAGCCACGAATGGGTTGCAAATTATTGCCACCAAGATTGCTTATCATATCTCAACAATATTTGGAGCTGATGTCGTTGCTGGTGGCACGGAAATACAATCTGCGAACGGGAGCTGGGATGCATTAAAAATTGCTGAAGGTTGCTCCGGGGTAAGGTCATTAATCGCTCTAGTGTTCATAGCATCTATTTACGGGCACATGACACAGGATAAAATCTGGAAGCTTGGAGTCTTAATCATTTCTTCAGTTCCTCTTGCCATTTTGGCAAATTCTTTCCGCGTAACAACTATTGTCCTTATAGCTGAATTCTGGGACGCTGAATTCGCATCACAAACATACCATAATTTTTCCGGATTTATCTTTTTCCCTCTCGGCCTTTTGGGTCTGATGCTTGTCGGATTCTTGATCAATTCAGGATGGAAAAAGAAAAGTGTAACCGTTACGACAAAAGTTGTTAGCGAAATAACCTCTAAGAATGGTTCCGACTAACAATAAATTCTGATGATTCGTAAACTCATAATTTGTCAGGCATTGCTCGGGATCGGTCTCGGAAGTATCTATCTGCTTCCGAGAGGCTATAAGATTAGAGAATCAGCAATCATAATGATTCTCCCTGACACTGTTAAGGAATGGTTCGGTGAATCCATGGAAACTAGTGAGGTCGTGATTAATGCGTTAGCTGAGGACACCAATTATGCACAGTCACAATATAAAAGGCGTACCCCGGGAACAGAGGACAAAATAGACGTCGCCAGCGCTTTTATTGTTTTGTCAGGGGATGATATGAATAACAGTATACATCGTCCTGAGCGCTGCCTCGCTGCGCAAGGCTTTGAAATCTTATCTTCAGAAGAAATATCAATACCAATTAACGGAACATTTAATCTTCCTACTAAGCGCCTACTCTCAAAGCATCTCAGGACTGGAGTAAAGCAGATATCTTATTACTGGTTCACTGGCGCCAAAAAAATTACTGCTAGCCACTACAGCAGAACATTCACTGATATATTTGATAGGCTTGCTACAGGAACCAATCAGAGGTGGGCATTTGTCAATATTACAAGCCCTATCATAGAGGATAAAAAGGCTCACCCTTTCGCAGAGCACAGTATAGAAGAAACTGACAAACTCATATCTGAATTTATTTCTAATATTTTCATTCAAATCCACAATGAAGACCAGCTCGGCGCTAATTGAAATCAGTCAAGCTAATGAAAGTTTTTCTTCAAAAATTATTCCGCCGCCCTGAGTTTCTTTTTCGCCCAACACAACTTTTCCGCCGGATCCTTTGGGAAATAAAAAGTCCGAAAAAAAATGTGGCTGTAAAATTACCTTGGGGATTAGTAATGACCGTTCGACCAGAGGATCGGATCGGAGCTTCCATTATTAAGACAGGTGCCTACGATACTGCCGTTTTAGAGTGTCTTTATCGCCTCACAGATCAGGGAGAAACTTGTCTAGACATCGGAGCCAATTACGGTCTCATGTCCGGTCTCTTGGCTCTGGCCTCAGGGCCCACAGGTAAAGTAATATCATTCGAAGCTCACTCAGAAATAGCCAAAGAGCTTAAAGATATTACTGAATCATGGGAATCAAATCATCGAATCGCCACCATCAAAATTGAGAATTCTGCAGTATCGCATCAGGACGGGGAATCGGAACTAAATATCCCAGAAAGTTTTCATTCTAATAGAGGTTCAGCAAAGTTAGTAGAAAGCAATTCAGGGTCCTCGAATGAAAAAAGGATAAAGACACAAATGGTCTGCTTAGACAATTATTTTGAGCAATCCGAGGAATCGATTGGAACCTGTAAGATCGATATTGAGGGACATGAAAAATCAGCTCTAATTGGGGCAAAAAAATTACTCAAAGACCAGAGGCTCCGTGACATAATCTATGAGGATCATAATGGTTATCCATCAGAGGTGGGAACTTTCCTTGAAAGTTTTGGATATGAAATCTTCCTCATTAGAAAAGGTCTTTTCAAGCCTCTATTAATGGATCCGGACACAACTCCGTATGAACTTCCCAACTACTTAGCCACACATTCACCTCAAAGAGCAAAGAAACGCCTCTCTTCAATGGGATACAAAGTTCTGAGAAAAATTGAATAGTCCCAGTTAAAGGCTTTTCTTTATTTTGTACGCTCGAACGATGAAGGTTCAGGGAAAAGATCAGACATAAATGCCCGGAATCGGCTAATCTCAGATTCAGGAATCTCGACTCCTCTCTCTTCTTGAATACAAAATGCTTTACTCCGAAGACCTTGAACCCGTTTAACAACTTTCTTATTATTGAGCGGTGATGATCCCCAGCGGAACATGTCCTTCTCAAGCAATTTTGGAGGAACAAGGTCTGCCTCTTTCTGATAAGAAGCCGCATATGGAATCAAAAAGCTATGTATGGCAACCATCCTTGTTGAACGAAACTTTGAAGACCGAGTCTCTTCCAATGCATCGGGAAAAATGCTCTCAGCGCTTTTTAACAATTCCTTATTATGCGCATAAGGCCGATGCATCACAGTTAACCGGGCCCGTTTAATAAACTTTTGGTCAAGTAACTTGTTAGCGTTTCTATGACCTGCGTAATCACCCTCCTCTTGCGAACTCGGTGAACCTTTGGGTGATAATGCGCGCCCTAATCTAACTCTAAGGAATCCATCAGAAGTGAAAAAATCATCCACTCCCATATTACTACGAAGAAAGAAATCATCATTAAAATAAATAAACCGATCACTCAAATCTGGAATATTGAAGAAATAAGATTCGATAGCCTGAGTATTATAATTCGGATAATGGTCTTTGTTAGTAATGATATCTTCGGCTTGGATCACACGTATCTTGGGGTGATTCAGGTTTAACCAGTCTGGAACTTGCCCATCAACAACGATATGCACGTACCTGACCCCACTCAAATGAGTGTCTACCGAACGTAAAGAATAACGCAACTCATCAAGGGTCATTTTTGGAGCAAGGGTCTGCAACTCAATGCAACAGTAATCATCTCTTTGTTCTGAACGCAGTACCTCCTCTCGCTTCGCTGCCCAAATAGCATCGCTAGGATCACTCCACAAATACACAATATCAATATCCCAAACATTTTGCCTAGGACCACGCCGATACCGAGTGAATAGGTGTCGCAATTCGGCGATTCCAGAAACTATCACTACTCGTAATATTTCATAAATACGCGCAATGCTCTTTTTTATACTAATAAACAATTTTTCTACCTAATCACACGAGCTCAAAAGAATATCTAGTCATTTTAAGTTTCATTAAAACAAATCAATTATTAATTAAGAGGCTCCTCCAAACGCATCAACAGATGATTAGCACTTCTGAGCCCATCACTTGCTCTGTGCCCCTGAGGCGCACCTTCAACGAAAAATTGAGGGACCGCTATGAATTTTGCTGCTGCCCCTTTGGCTTTTTCATATGCATCTTCTAAGTGACCTCTGCTTGCCAAAAAATGAGCCAAATCAAGTTCATAAAGAGCCATTTGCTCCCGCGGTTCATATTTTGTTGGGGCAATCTCAATAGCGTTTTCAAAGTATAATCGGGCACGCTTCCAATGCCTCATGCTGTCCATGGGATTGGAATGCCAGGCAAGAAACATCTCACAACCTCCAGCGCTCATCTTTGCCCTCCAATCCAATGGATTAATATTGATCACCTTTTGGAAAGCATCCAATGCATTGGTTATATATCCAATACGAACGATAGCGGGAATCTCAGAATTTTTCTTCTCATAGCGAATCCGTCCAAGCTCTTTGAGCGGCTCCGGATTTAATGGATCCATTTCCGACGCCTCGTGCAAAAATGAAATTGCAGCAGATGAATCGTTTTGACTCACCTGATCCTTGGCCTTTTGCATTAACCAAGAAGAAGGCGCTAGGTTCCAGGCCATTATCAGAATTGAAAGGCCACACAAAGCTGATGCCCACACAGCGATTGAAGTAACCATGGGTCTTCTGTCACCTGAACGACCCGAACTTGCCATAATTGATAAACAAAAAATAATGGGTATGCCAGTTGCAAAGAGTCTAACATGAAAATCAACACATGCATGAACGGCATGCGCTGAAATCACAGCAATGGATCCAACCAAAAGGGCATAACTTAATCGGCCTGATCGATCAACGGAACCTTCATATATAGCCACATAATTTCTTACTCGACGGACAGCACAAAAAAAGTGCGCCCATATCGTTAAAAGAACAAGTCCAAGACCAATTAGTCCATATTCCGCGCCCTGCTGTAAATAATCATTATGAGTAAACCGAGGGTCCCTCTGATGGAAAGGCGCATGGCTTGGGCGGTACTGCAAATACTTGTATTGGAATGTTCGAGATCCAGTCCCAACTAATGGAGACTCCATCCATTGGTCCACAGCCCCTGCCCTAAAATTTGAACGTGATGAATCTGCAAAGAAATCATCTACCGAATCAATTCGATTACTAAAACCTTTAATCATCCAAGTGCCTGCTACCAACAAAACACAAATGATTCCCAGTATCATAAACGCTATCTTACCGTTCATTTTCCACTGCCTTTTTATTATCCGAACATTAAAGAACAGATAAAATCCGAACAATATTATCAACCCAAATGGCAGAGCAATGAAACTGCCTCGGCTCTGACTCATGACAATTCCGGAAAGAGAAATCACAAAAAGAATTGCGCACGGAATCCGAACGGCAAGACCTCTAGAGAACAGGGCTAGAGAAGCGGCCATGATTGCTACTATTTGCATGAAACCAGCAAAGTGTGGACTGGCATTATAAAAACCACTCGGCCTCTCAAGCTGCCCACCAAGGCCGACCCGGTCATAGCCCGGAAGAATATGAAAACTCTTAAACTCTAACTGATAAATAGCCACGCATACATTTGCTAATCCGATTAAGAAAAAGAGACCAATGATAATGGACCTATGCCGTTTAGTATTTGCAGCACTGAAAAATACATAAGCCCCGAACAAAACTAACATGAGAATGATGTCCAACCTGCCAAGATATTGAACAGGAGAATTAATGGCCCGCAGAACCATATAAATAAACAAGGATAAAACTGAGATACTACAGGCAAGAGATGCGCTTTCAGCCCTCCCTCTGAAAGCAAACGGAAGAAACAAGAAACCAAGGCTCAGCAATAGGAGCCCTGGCCATTGGAACACAAGTTTGACTCCTGTGCCAAAAATAGCTAGCCAGAGATAGCCAAATATTATGACGCAAAAAGCAAAAGTTTTAAGCATCTGTTTGTATCTTGGGTTCATCAATAACACTTTCGAAAGCACTCCTCATTGCGGAAATAAATGCATCCTTAGTATATTTTTTTTCATAACGGGACCGGGCAAGAGAAGCCATTTTTTCATGCTGATCCTCATTCTTAATTAATTCATTAAGAGCAAAAGAGAATTGCTCACATGATTGCACATCGCAGAGCCTACCAGTTTCGCCTTCGACAACTAATTCCGGTATGCCTCTCCAATTAGTTGCAACGATAGGAAGACCGAAAGCCATAGCTTCAATAAGGACCAACGGAAAATTTTCAGACTCATAAAATGACGGGAAGAAAAAAGCATATGCTCGCCTATAGAGTTCCCACTTTTCTTCGCCGGTCACCCGACCATGAAGAATGATTTGATCATCAAGGTCCAACCTTGATAACTCCGTTTCAAATTCTCTACGTGTATTTTCTTCCTGCCATGCGCCAGCAACATCAAATACGAAATCTGCACCCAATTGCTTCATCTTCACTGCCGTTCCTATGATGTCCATTACTCCCTTACTTTCACGCAATCCCGCAATAAACAAAATCCTCCTCTTCCCGTCTCCTTTCTCACATGATCTTTGCTTTAAATCTGAAACATCTAGCCCATTTGAAATGCAAATTCTCTTCTTCACAGGAAAGAAAACATCTTCATTGAGCTGACTCTCAGATATCTCAATGCCAAGGGTCGCATTGCTAAAAGCGAGCTTTGAAAGAAACCTCAGAGGAAAACTCAAGGATGCAACATACGCAGGAAGCCCCCCCGCATGATAATGAAAAATAGTATTCTTAGCTAATGGCCGAACAAGCAACAAAAATACCACATCTCTAATGACAGGAGTACGGTTAGGGCTTGCCGGAGGATAGTACAAACAGCAGGGCCGATTCTTTATTAATATGAACCAAGATTTAATAACGAGTGAAATTAGATGAAATATCTTTCTGATTCTGAAACGGCCAACTTCTGACTCACTATGACTGTAAGCCATTCTCAAATATCGAACTTTTAATCCTTCCCACCGTTGATCGAACAATTGCTGCATTGCAATGGCCTGACCATGATATGGTGGCGGCGTCTGACCAACTAGAAGAATCGAATTCATTTAAAAACGGAAAGTCTTTAGGTAATACTAAATTTTTGAGAACTAATTTTCTTCACCTTTAACAACAATATAAGATTTGGGAAAAAGAAAGAACCGCTCGGTAATAATTCTGCAGCCTGGGAACATTGCTTTCAGTTCCCTCTTAGTCATTAATCTAACATCATCAACTTGAGCCTTTATCTCCTCCTTAGAGAGCCTGACCCCGGCAAAGAGCTGGCGCAAAGCGAATAATCTGAAAAGAGAATACTGATATTTTTTTGGAAACCAGTGGATAAATAAAGCAAACCAATGAGGTTCAACTGGAAAATATTTAGCTGGAGTTTGAATCCATAACTTCTTGCCAAGACGAAGAGCATTCTGTGCAAACAGTTTCTGTCTCTCCAAATCACCAACATGCTCAATAACACTATTTGAGAACACGATATCATAAGAATCATCCTTCTCATCAGCAAGATCACAACAGTCCCCGGCACTGGTCCTTATTCTGACTAAATATTCGTCCTGAATAAATTCTAATTTATCCAAATTCACGCAATGAACTTCCAATTCTATAGTGGATTTTTTCCAAAACTCAGGCTCTCCACCCAAATCAATAATCTTCTCTTTTTTCCTTGGTTTAAGTTCAGCCAAGAACCTAGAAAACCTCCTGCTACGAAATGCAGGGACTTTCCCATATATCCACGGCACTACGCCTTGCCAAGTTCGATCATCCTTCATGACAATACATTCAAAACCATTATAATCCTTTGAGCTATGTGGCCTTTGACCTCATTGCAAATTCTCCTTCATTCAGCATTCCCCCATCAGGCAGGGCGCCAATACCTTCCTCAACATCTTCATCCTCATCATTAGGGTCCTCTACCTGCCTATTCATCACGCAAAGGACTGCAAGCATGGACCAAAATGCGACTGCCGCATAAGGCGCTTCAAAAGTGGATTGGAAAAAAGCATTTATAAATCCTGCCAAAACAAATGCCCAAACAAATGCAAGGCCTGGATCATTTTCACCAACAGATGCACGCAATCTCATCATTCCCAGCCAAAGTTCTCTCACAATTAATATGCATAATGGGAGGAAAATCATAAGACCAATGATACCCAACCTACCAAATATAGTAATTAAAACATTATGCGGATATCTCGCAATAAGAACATCAGTATTATGTTCTCCGGTCTGGAAATAATTCGCATGAAATTTTGTTGATATGTCGGAGCCTAAGCCGAGCCCATACCAAGGGTTCTCTCTCATCACATCCTCAATAACCATTTTCCACCAAGTAAATCGCCAGTCCACATTCTCTTGCGCAAATCGTTGCTTACCACTTCCAATACCTGCTATATCAAAAGACGAAAACTCTTCCAAAAACCTCTCAAAACGGCCGTCCTTATCCTCGATAACGCGGGACTCCACCAAAGAGAAAATAAAAACAGTTGCAAGAATTCCGGCAAACAAACCAACGACCAGAAGGCGCCAATGCCCAATTATAAAAAGGGCGCCAACGAATGCGAAAAACGCAAGATAAAATACTGCCTTTCCCTGAGCGAATAACGGCGCAGTGCAAAAAACGGAAGTGCACAGGTATAGTATCTTCCATAACCCGCTCGAACGAAGGTGTTTAAAATAGCAAAATGCTGAAAAGCCTATACAAACAGGTATGAGAGCGTCGATTGAGGGCATGATCAAAGGAGCTCCACGTATCATGGTCCCATAAAAAACTTTTTGTTCCAAGCCCGGCACTAACAAGAAAGAAGTCAAAATAGTTAACGCTATTCCTGAAATAATGGGAAGCAACTTCAGTAGATATTTCCGAGTCGGACGGTGCAACATCGATGGGAATACTAGAAAAAAGAATAAACCATAATAAACGGTAGCGACATCTTTCATGAGAAAGAAAAAATCAAAGTACTTCCTATCAATCAAGAGATGCGCAAAACCATAAATTTGGAGCAACATCACCGGGACAGTGATCGGGTGCCTAGGAAGTACATCATTCTTACCCGATAAGCACCTAATCAAGTGAAACCCGATCAACAAAACCAATGTCGCCTCCCCAATGAAAAGAATCGATACGAGTCTTTGGTAAGCAAATCCTTTTCCTCCCACGAAATAACACGCACAGACAATTGCGATTGCCCATCCTTCAAATCGATACTGTTTACCAACGACTGAAACGAGAACAGCAAAGATTGTAATACCGGCAACTGCAATAGCAGTGCCGTAATTGCCATTGCCGACAGCCTGACCGGTCCAGAGCGCGACCAGGAGGCCTGCGCCCATCAACACAATAGCTTTAAAGTTCATCTAAAATTACCTAAATAGTTTTTCAAGAATTGAATACCGATAATATGGATTACTGCCTTCAAGGCAACCTTTCCATCCTGATACGATAAACTGCCCTGTCGTGCAATCCATCTAGTATTTTCGAACTAAGATCAAGAGCCTTAATGCCTTGATCAAAATTCAGCACCTCTTCCCAACTATTATTAGGATTCAATCTCTCAAGATTAATTCTATAAAAATAATAGCGTGATTCCAGTACGTTGTACCAAATTTCCGTGCTTTTACTATTCATTCCCTGAACCGCCATTCCAGGGGCCTTTGTCTTATCGTAAGGATCTCCACCTAATATAAACTCTATGAGATTGGGAACATTATCTTGGTCCGGATCCTCATCTCCATCCACGGCATCTACTCTCAAACCTGATTGCAGTTCCCACAGATCATGCATTCCGTCCTCATCAATATCAATCCATTCGATCGGATCAGTTCCATTCACATACTCAGAAAGATTACTGATAGAATCAAAATCAAAATCCTCCGAAGCGTCATTTAAAAGAGCATTCATCCTGTTCTTTGACTCCCAACCGTCTGGCATACCATCGGAATCTGTATCCTTAAGAAAAGGGTCAGTCCCTAGATTTATCTCTGATAAATTAATTAGGCCATCTGAATCCGGATCCTTATCCGCATCATTCACCAAAGGATTCAGATTATTTTTAACCTCA
>Ga0163108_10002489_pt1 | contig 13323 bp, 9 predicted proteins | sample Fk1155metaG_FD_109644 | JGI IMG/M metagenome (GOLD analysis project Ga0163108, IMG submission 109644) | Marine microbial communities from the Central Pacific Ocean - Fk160115 155m metaG | ecosystem: Environmental > Aquatic > Marine > Oceanic > Photic zone | place: The Central Pacific Ocean...
AATTATCATCTTTTTTTTTTTTTTTTTTATATAATAAGAATATGAAATTAAAAATAGCTTGTTCTGTTAGGTTTATGATCGTTTTACTTTCCTTGTGTACTTCAGTGTTACTTCCGGGGTGTCTTGGTGGTGACAGTGACAGTGACAGTGACAGTGACAGTGATTATACAGGCGGTGCTATAGTAACAGATAAAGATGGAGATAAACTAGGTTCTTTAATAGATGTCAGTGAAGATTATGTCACTGTTCTTACTGAAAATGGATTTCTTTATAAGGTTGATTGGGATGGGAATTTTGTTTTAGACGATTTATATTATGAAGCAGCAGACTGTGATCCTTTACATGGGAATTATTATCTACTTTCAGAGACACTTGATAGTGTTTATAATGGCACAGTATATTTTACAGGTGAAAAAAATGCTTGTGTGGTTGCGGTTACTGAACAGACTGATGCTAGTGTGACTGGACAAACTGATTTTATAGAAAATGATTCAACAATTTTTGGATATTCTTGGGATAGTCGGAGGGTAAATGGCGTGTGTCAAAATCGAGAAGAAGGTGAAAGTGGAGAAATTGATGCAAACTATATCCTTGTGCTAGAGGAGCAGGACAATTGTGAGAATACCTTTAGTGATGCTTCTGACGGTAGAACGAATTTTGATGTCCATGAGGACATTAGTGGCCCCATTAGTATTTCTGCAGTCGTAGAGTGAGGTTCGATAAACTCAGAATTTGTACCACCTGAGTAATTATTAAAGTCAATAGATTACTTTAATGTTTTATTATGTTTTTTAATGATTGTTCTATAAGCTCATCACTTAAAAATAACTTTTCTTGTTCTAAAATAGTATCTAATTCAGCTCTAATAATTGGATGTCTATCAGCAAACAAGGTACAACAATCAATAAACGGCTTGATTGAAATTTCATACGTATTAAACTGCTTTGCTTCTTTAATAATCTGATCTTTGTCATAAGTAATCAGTGGTCTTATTATTGGTAGCGATGTTGATTCGTTGATAACAGCGATGTTTTCTAATGTTTGACTGGCAACTTGCCCAAGGCTTTCCCCTGTTACTATACCTAAGAATCCTTCATTTTTTGCTACTTTAGTTGCAATTTTCATCATAAGTCTTCTGTATAAAACAGTTCTAAATTTTGCTTCAGTTTGTAACGCTATTTGTTCTTGGGTTTTTCCAAAAGGAACGATATATAAATCTAGCTTACCGGGGGAGTAGTTATTAATAGCTTTTGCTAGGTCCTTAATTTTTTGTATTACATCTTTTTCAACAAAAGGCTCACCTGAAAAGTGTATTAATGCTGTATTGCAGCCTCTTTTTAGCGCATGAATTGCAGCAACAGGAGAGTCAATCCCACCAGAAAGTAATGTTAAAAGCTTTCCGTTGGTTCCAACGGGTAATCCACCTGGTCCGGGGATTTTTTTTGACCAAACATATGAATTATCTCTTCTTATTTCTACCCCAATAGTACATTCTGGATCTTTAAGTTGTACCTTTAACTGTGGATAAAGTTCTTTTAATTTGCTGCCAAAAATCAAGTCTAACTCCATTGATTTTTCAGGAAGTGCTTTGTCACTTCTTCTTGTTTTTACTCTAAATGTTTTTGGCATTCCGTATTCATTTATATATTTTTCCATTTCCAAAATCACTGCGGGTTGTAATTTTTGTATTGATGTATCCACGACATTTACTTTGCTATAACTGGATATTCCAAAGGTGTTTTTTAGACTGCTTACATCAAAATCACCTGTGTCATGGTGAAAAAGGATTCTTTTGTTTTTTCGCTCTATCTTTATACTATGTTTTTTGTTTGATCTGAGGATCATTTTCTTACTGTTTTCAGCAAGTTTTTTTTCAAACCAGCCTTGATTAGCTCCTTTAAGGGCTATTTCATGGTATCTAATTAATGTGGTTTGATGATTTTCCATTGTTTAGTTGTACCCTAAAAGTTTTTTCATTCTGTCTATACAGCTTTCAATTTGAAGGCTTAATTGTTCAATCTCTTCAGTGGTATTAAATTTTGTAAAACTAAAGCGAATTGAGCTTTGTGCTGATTTTTGTGAAACACCAATTTGAGTTAAGGTGTTTTCTTTTGATTGTTTTTTTGAGCTGCATGCTGACCCTACAGATGCGATAATTCCCCGTTCTTCAAGAAGTTTAATAAGAGCAGATGAAGGAAACCCTGGAAAACTTAGATTAACAATATAGGGGATACACTCTTCATTTGAGTTTACTTCAATGACCCCAGTATTAGATTCATTTGATTTAATAAGTTTTTTTGTTTTTAATTGTTTAATAAAATGATTTTTTAGTTCTAGAGTGTTTTCAAGAGAACTGTTTTTTTCATTTAATGCTTTTTTAGATGCCATATGAAAAGCAGAGATGAGCCCTGGACTTTCAGTTCCTGATCTTAGGTTTTCTTGCTGACCGCCACCGTAAATAAGGGGTTTTATTTTAGGCTGTAGATCTTTATTGAGGATAATTAAAGCACCGACACCTTTTGGTCCGTATACTTTATGACTTGAAATAGATATGAGATCAATTTTTGAGTTTTCAAAAGGTATATCAATTTTACCAAAAGACTGTATTGCATCAGTGTGAAAAAGTGTATGTGGATTTTTTTCTTTAGTGGCTGAAGCGAGAGATTTAATATTATTTACTGATCCTAAAACATTATTAACATGCATAACGCTTACCATGTAAGTATCTTCGTTAATCAGTGAAATTAAGTCTTTTGCTTCTACTTGTCCTTTTGAGTTAACTGGAACAATTTGTACATCAATTCCATATAGCTTTAGTGATTGAGCTGTTTCACTAACGGCAGGGTGTTCAATTGCTGAGATGATAATATTTTTTCTGTTTGTAATAAACTCTGATGGATTTTTTGAAAATGCATTTAGAGCTGGTCCAATAATGGCTAGATTGTCTGCTTCGGTTCCACTTCCTGTAAAGATCACTTGCTCTTTGTCTATGTTTCCAAAACTTTGTGCAAAAAATTCTTTTGCTTGTGTAATGGCTTGAGATGGTGCAACTCCATAGTAATGATTAGATGAGGGGTTGCCAAATTCTGTTTCTGTAAAGTGGAGTAATTTCTTTAGTGCTTCGCTACAGCACGGAGTAGTTGCAGCGCTATCAAAAAATAAGTATTGTTGTTTCATCGGGGTTATTTATAGGATATTTTACGCATGATGCCAAGCTGTACTGAAAATCTTCAAAATTGGATAAATTCCAAAAAAAATATTGTAATATCAGATAGTTATCACATAAAAGAGGATAACTGGTCTACGGACCCTTTGGTTTTACATTCTTATTCGCAAGATTTGTGGCCACGCAAGTTATTGGAGTTAAGAGAGCGGGGTCCCGCTGATCCAACTGTAGACCTGGTGATATGGCCAGAAACTACTCAAGAGGTCTCAGGTATCGTTATTTGGGCGAGCAAGGTTGATGCAATGATTTGTCCATATGGGGCAGGGTCAGGCGTATGTGGCGCAGTTATTCCTGCTGCAAATGAAAAAAGACTCAAAGTTTTAATTGATCTAAAAAAGATGCACGAAGTAACTAAAATCGATCCAGTTTCAATGACTGTTAGTGCTCAAACGGGGATTATTGGTGAAAATTTAGAAAGAGCATTAAACCAAGAAGGGTATACATTAGGGCACTTTCCATCGTCTATTTATTGCAGCACATTGGGAGGGTATCTAGCCGCTCGTTCTGCAGGTCAATTCTCAACTAAGTATGGCAAAATTGAAGATATGGTTTTGTCATTAGAAGTGGTGTTACCTAATGGCAAAGTGGTTGAGACATCACGTGCCCCAAGAAGTGCAATGGGACCTGACTGGACTCAGCTTCTTTTGGGTTCAGAGGGAACACTTGGAGTAGTCACTTCTGCAACAATGCAAATACATCGATTACCAGAAAAAAAAGCATTTTTAAGTTTTAGTGCAAAAGAAATTTCTCATGCAATTCATTTTGCAAGAAATTTGATGCAAAGTGGAGTGCGGCCAGCAGTAATTAGGATTTATGATTCTTTAGAAACTTCACTTACAGTATCAAAAGATAACCTTACAAGTGATCATTATGAAGGTGGTTGTGTGGTTGTTGTTTTGTTCGAGGGGATTACGGATTTAGTAAATGCTGAAGAAAAAGCAGCAAAACACATTGCACAGAATTACCAGTTAAGATTTATGGGGCCTAAGATGGCTGAATATTGGTATGTACACAGATACGACGTATCCTATAAGCAACAGCTTATTTTAAGTCATGAGAAAATTGTATTAGATACGTTTGAGATTGCTGCAACATGGGATCGTTTAGAGCAAGTGTACCATACTGTAAAGAAAACTCAGATTGGGTTTGGAATGATTTTAGCTCATTTAAGTCATTTTTATCATACAGGGGCTAATATTTACTTTACATTAGTGGGACATGGGCAAACATCACAAAAGACAATTCCTTATTATGATCAAGTGTGGGAAAAAATTTTACAGTCTGCTTTTGATTCCGGAGCAACTTTAAGTCATCACCATGGCGTGGGTACTCAAAAGATGCATTGGTTAAATAAAGAAAAGGGTGATTTAATTGAGATATACAAGAAAGTGAAGCATGGGTTTGATCCGGAAAATCGTTTTAACGCCAATAAAATGGGCTGTTAAGAAAGTTATTCATAAGACATTGTTAGAATTTCCTAAGCAGGAAAACAAATATCCTGTTGCATGTGTCTATTGCCCAGAGATGTGTCGATTTTCTTGTCCTACTGCGGTAGTCACTGGTAATGATGCTGTAACTCCAAGGGGAAAGGTTTCATTACTTTATAAAGAAGAAAAATGGCCTGGAAAAATTTCAAAAAATAAAGAGCTTTGGCCTATTTATGATTGCACGGGCTGTGGAAGATGTTCGAAGTATTGTGTTTATGAAATACCCGTTGCGGATATATTACTTGAAGCGAGACAAGAGAATAAATGGAATAAAATAGATCACGTAATTTTATCTGAAGTTGAAAAGCAAGATAAAATCGGAGATTTATTAGATGAGCTGGGGTTTCCACAGAAAGCAGAAAATAGGCTTAATCAGTTTTTAGTAGATTCACCTGTGGAAGTACTAGTTGATGAGCCAAAAGAATTATTTTATTTAAGAAAAAAAGGAATTGATGCAAAATTAAGCTGGGGTACTCACTTAAACGAGAAATTTGTTAATAAACTAAAAAGCAGTTTGAGTGGGGAAAGATGGTTAATAGCAGAGTCGGTATGGTTAAACAGAAGATTAAATAATATGAGTGTTAATAAATGGATCAAAGAGCTATCGTTAATGCCAGAGTTTAACTTAGTTTTACCATTTCAATCTGGAGATGATTGCATGGAAACAGCTGGAGAGGGAGCGTATCAGTTCTTATTTGCAGATCAGGCTAAAAAAATAGCTCAAGAGTATTATCAAAGAGATAGAAAAAACATTGATGGGATCCTTTGTTTTAGTAACCGTATGGCAAATCACTTTAGAGCATCGCTCAATAGTGATATTGAGATAAAATCAATTATAGAGATATATAATGAAAAGTAGTGATACAGTATTTATTATTAACCCAGCTTCATCAAAAGGTGCAAATCTGCTCAAATGGGACCGATTAAAAAGACCACTTCAAGAAAAACTTAATTTAGAAAAAATTAATGAGCATTTTACCACCAGTGAAGATTATGGCAGAGGTTATGTAAAAGAAGTGATTCAATCTGGAGTAAAAAATATTATCGTATTTGGGGGAGATGGAACTTTATCTGAGGTTGTTCAGGGAATCTATGAAAATGACAAATTAATAGCTAATGATATTAGTTTAGGGTTAATTCCTGCAGGAAGAGGAAATGATTTTTACAGATCTGTGTCTAAAGAAATAAAAAACACACAAGCTAAATCCCCTGTTGATATTATTTCTTTAGGAAATAAAAAGAAGATAGATATTGCAAGAATTACATATTATAAAGATGGAAATATAATCAATAACAATAAGAATTATTTTATTAATATTGCAAGTTTTGGATATTCTGGATTACTTGTTCAAAAGGTTCACAGTGAAAATAAATCTACAATTATGAATGCGCTTACTAAAACCTCATTTTCATACCTAGCACAAACATTGCCAACAATGAGTGAATATCAAGCAGTAGCTGCTGATGTATATGTCGATGGACAAGAATGTTACTCGGGCAATGTATATTTAGGGTTAATTTTAAATGGGATGTATAATGCAGGTGGGATTTGCTGGTCTAGATCTACTAAGCTAGATGATGGCAAGTTTGATTTTGTGCTTTTTAAAGACTTGGGAACATTAAAAAACTTAAAAACAATGTCTATGGCGCTTATAAATGGGTGGAATGAACACTCTAATTATATTTACAAAAGAGCAAGTAATATAAAAATAAAGTTTAATCCTGAAAATCAAAAGAAACATCCATATTTTGAGATTGATGGGGATCAGGATGAAAATGAGATTGCCGATATGTTTGAGCTAAGCTTACTTCCATCGCAGGTTGATTTTTTTTGGAGTTAGTGGGGAATGATTAATGAACAAATTAATAATAGTATTGTCTTTTTTTCTGTCTTGCTTATCTTATGCTGAGAGTGATGCCATTTTAAATAAGGTAGAAAAGCTTTCTTACATAAGAAGTGCAGAAAAGACTGAAGTAATTAAGGGAACGAATCCAGTATATTTGTTCGAGTTCAAAAATGGATTAAGGTTAGTCGTACTATCTGACTATAGAAACCCGTTAGCAAAATTTAGAAGCTTTTTTTATGCTGGAAGCAATCAAGAGAAAAAGGGGAAAACAGGGATTGCCCATTTTTTTGAACATATGATGTTTAGAAAAACAAAAAATCATCCAGAGGGGCATTATGATAAAGTTGTTTCTTCTATAGGTGGTCAGGCAAATGCTTATACAACTAAAGAGTTAGTGAGTTATGTTACAACTTTTCCAGCCCCTGCTTTAGATGTTATTTTGAAGCTTGAATACGACAGGTTAACCAAATTGGATTTAAGAAAAAAATATTTCAAAAAAGAAAAAGGTGCCATCTTATCAGAAAGAAGCTTAAGGGTAGAAAATAACCCTTGGCAAAGGGCCATGGAGTTTATGAATTTCAACACTGAAAAAGAGACACAGTATGAATGGTTGACCATTGGAACAAAAAAAGACATTGAAAACATGTCGATAAAAGATGCTAAATCATTTTATAATCTATATTACACACCAGATAATGCAATTTTTCTCATCGGAGGTCCATACGATGTTTATGAAACGGTAGTGAAAGTTCATAAAAAGTTTAAAAACTGGAAAGGAAAAACTGCATATAAAAAAGTTATTTTACCTGATAATTATTTAACAAGAAATATTGGCAAAAAATTTGAATGTTCAGAGATGGTTTCACAAAAAGTGTATAGCTTGGTGTTTCCAAAAAAATATGATTTATATAAAGATGAAGCAATATTAAATTTTCTAAATTATTTAATTAATTATTATAAATCTGGAACACTAGAAAGAAGGTTAATAAAGAAAAATCATGCAATTGGTTTTAACTTTGGGTGGTCTGGTAACGATAGGTTGTCGACATTAAAAACAGTTTTTTCTTTTAAATTGAGTCCAGATCAAGAAGTAGATAATGCAAAAGAAATGTTATTCTCTGAGTTAGGGCAGGTTAAAAAAGTAGATATAAATGAACATAAAAAATATATTATGAAAAGTGTTAAGTATTTAAATTTAAAGGCAGCATTAAAAATGTCAACTCTGCTAGATTTTTCAGGAACAATCCTTTCTAGCGGCTATCCATTAGATCATTTACAGCGATTAATTCAATCTATAAAAGATTTAACTCAAGATGAGTTTGAAGTTTGGATAGATAATAATTTATTGCAAAAAAAGTTTTATGTTGAATCTATAAATTTACCAGGTAAGGGTGGAAAATGCGAAAATTTTTAGTTTGTAGTTTTTTGTTTTTTAGCTCTATTTGTTTGTTCGCTGATAGTATTGAAATAGATTGGCGAAAAGCTAAGTGGCCATCTGTGAATTACACAAAAACCCCCGTTAATGGTGGCGCTTCAATATACCACTTAAAAGAGGATGAAAGCGGAATTACGTCGATGAATTTTTACTTCAGAACTGGGGCTATGACGGTTCCTGAAGATCTATATGAAACGTATAGTGCTGCTGCAAGTTTTTATATCGAGGGTGGAATTGGCAAAAGAAGTTACGAAGAATTAAATAAATTTTTAACTCAAGAGGTAATTACATTAAAAGTAGATTTGTCTTCAAAACACTTTGTTGTGACAACTCAGTTCATGAAGGAAGATTTTGATGTAGTGCTTGGTTTATTAGAGGATGTTTTTTTTCGCCCTAACTTCAGTTCAAAATCCTTTAAGGTTTGGAAAAAAAATAAAAAAGATTTTTTTTCCGGCTTTGTAGACGGCGCAAGCTCAGAGGAAAGAAGTTCATTTATGAGGCTTGTCGCACACAAACATTTACTTGGGAAAGAACACTTTTTTTCTAACTCACTTATTCGAATGAATCACAAATCTACAGATAGACTTAAATTATCAAAAATAAAATCAAGTTCTAAATATTTTATAAACAAATCTGATCTAAATGTTTTTTTAAGTGGAGATTTTAGTGAAATAAATGTCGATAAAATCAAAAAGCTTATTAACAAAATCCCTGAGAAAGATCCAACAGTTTTAAAGTGGTTACCTAATAGGCCACGGAATAAAAGTAATAATAGTGACAATAAAACAGATGTAATTTTAGTCACCAAGAAAGGAATGACTCAAACTGACATTCATTTTTGGCAGCTACTGCCAAAAATTGGTAGATTGAATGAATTAGAAAAAGCCCAGCAATTATTATTAAGTGAAATTTATTATTCAACATTAGGTGGTATTGGCGAATCTCGTTTTTCAAAAGCACTAAGAATAGACACTGGCATTGCTTATTTCCCTTGGTCACAGTTTAATTTAGATTATTTATATCCCAATACAAACGTAGGTCTTTGGAAGATGGGTTTTCAAGCTCAAAACAATCGAGTTTTTGAGGGCTTGCAGGTAATGTATAGCACTTGGAAAAAAATTGTTGATGAAGGCGTGAGTAAAGGTGAGTTAGATAAATCCCGTATTTCACTTATAAATAGTAATCTTACAAGAGAAACTACAGTATTTTTGAAAATGTCTTATATATCAAGTTTGATATCTGAAGGTAAGTTGCCAACGTCAAATCCCTGGCTAAAGTATATTTTGTTACTCGACCAACAAAAAGATGTGTCATCAATGAATAAATATATTAAGCATATGATTGATTTCCCTAGGAGTTCTTTAGTCGTTTTAATGGGTGATTTAGATCAGCAGTTTGTTCAAAAATTAAACAAAAGTGACCAATTTCGGTTAATTAGTGAAATTAAATTTAAAGATTTAATTAAAGAAATAGAAAAAAAATAACCCTATAATATTAATAACTTAATCTATATTTCGTAGTGCTTTTGTACAGTGGTTGTCAAATTTTTAGTGACTAAGCTTAAGTCACTTTTAAAAGTGTCCGATAGTAATTTTAGCGAGGGACAGAAATCATGATTAATTGGGATGATTTAAAACATATTCACGTCATACGAAAATTAGAACAGATTTTAGCACAATGGTTTAATACAGAGATATTTTTTGTAGATGAAAAAGGGTTTTTAAAAAATCATGACCTTAGTAATATTAAGACAGAATTCAAAAATCCATTATTCAAAATGTTATTAAAGAGTGAAGTTGGTAGAGAAAAATTTTTACAGTCTACACAAGAATCTAATGAGACCTTATTTAATGGGAGCGAAAAAAATCTTGTTATTACAGGCCCGTTTGGTTTTGAAAAAGCATTTGTTTCTCAAATTAATGTAGAAGGTGAGTATTTAGGGTGTGTTTATGCTTACTCTTACTTAGAAGATAAGGTGAGTAGTAGTGATCAGAAAAAATCACAAGGGGTACTAAAAGAGATTGGTGTTAAAGAAGGTGATTTCTCTACTTCAATTAGTGAACATCGTGTTTTAAGTGACTCAGAGAGGAAATACTTTTTTGAATTAGTGGATCTTGTTGCACAAGAGATTGTTACATTTCATACTGAGATCTCAAAAAGAGAAGAAAGAATTAGTGCCTTAAATAACCAACTGGGTGAGCGTTATAAATATGACTCCATGATTGGTAAGTCTAAACCTATGCAAGATGTTTACTCGCTTTTAGATAAAATTAAGGTTTCAGAGTCAACAATCCTTATTCAGGGTGAAAACGGGACAGGTAAAGAGTTAATTGCAAAAGCTGTTCACTTTAATTCTCCAAGAAAGGATGCTCCATTTGTAACTGTGAACTGCTCAGCGTTTAATGAAAACTTACTTGATAGCGAGCTTTTTGGTCACGTTAGAGGTTCTTTTACAGGAGCAGTGAAAGACAAAAAAGGGCTTTTTGAACAGGCAAATCGTGGAACTTTATTTCTAGATGAAATAGGTGACATGAGCTTATCAATGCAAGTTAAGTTGCTTCGTGTATTACAAGAGGGGGCATTACTGCCTGTTGGTGGAGCTGAAGAAAGAAAAGTTGACGTTAGAGTGTTAACAGCAACTAATAAAGATCTAAAATCAATGGTTGAACAAGGTACCTTTAGAGAGGATCTTTATTATAGGATTAATGTTATTAATATCGTTGTGCCTCCTTTAAGGGACAGAAAAGAAGATATTCCGTTACTGATAGATCATTTCATGATTCGTGGCTGTAAAGAGAAGTCAGTCGATTTAAAGACATTTGCAAAACGAGCTTATGAAAAAATTTATGATTATCCATGGCCCGGAAATATTAGAGAGTTAGAAAATGAAGTTGAGCGCCTCATTGTGCTTTCAGGAAATGACAAAAGAATATCTGCCGAGTTACTTTCTGCAAGAATTAAAGACTATGGTGGTGGTGTTAAATCACAAGGGTTGCGTGTTTCTGGAAAACTAAAAGACGCACTTGAAGAGCTTGAGAGAACAATGATTAAAGAGGGTTTGAGAAGAACTAAGTGGAATAAAAGTAGACTTGCTAAAGAGCTTGGAATTTCTAGGGCTGGTTTAATTATGAAAGTTGAAAAATATGGCCTAGATAAAAGAAAAGTGGTTGCAAGTTCAGGCGGCTCTTCTGACTCAGGGGGGCAGGTCGCTTAGTCATTGGCATGGAGTTCTATTCCGAATGGGTATCTCCAACCATCGTAATCTAGAATGTCTTGCGTTTGATAAGACTCCCTTTTTCCAAATGGGAATCTAAATTGCCATGTGATTGCATAGATGGGTTTAGGGCTAATTACTCCAGATTGTCGTACAGCTTCAGCACTTGCTTCAATGGACATATGAAAAAAAGGAGATACTTTCCATAACAAGCCGCTTTCGACAAATACCCCAATGGCACCACTTGCTTTATTGAATTGGGTAATTCCGTATGATCCAGATTGAGAAGATGGAAATACCCACGGGGTAGCTCCAGCGCCAATATAAAATCTAAAAAATTCAAGTCGAACAAAAGGATAAGGTGCTGATAGTGAGTGGTATGTAGAGTTGGTGCTGCCACCATTAAATCGATACTTTATTCCGAGGTGAACCTGAGCCAAAGACTGTACACTGGTGAGATATTTTACAAGCGAGAAGTTAAAACTTGGTCCTGCTGGTAAATCATTTTGGCCAAAAAGGGATTGCCCACTATTAATTTTTGCTCCCCCAGCTCCAAACTCAAAATAAAATGAGTATGCATTTGAATGAAAGGGGGCAAGAATTAAGAAAAACAAGACTATAATGATAGAGTTTATTTTTACTTTCTTTGTCACTGACTTTATTTTGTAGAAAATTTTGCAAATTGTCAAAAATGGATCAAGCTACTCGGTATTTAATTCATGACAAGTAAAGGAAATACGGGTATTTATTAACCTTATGTCTAATATGGAAAAATTAAGAGAACTAGCAGAAAAAGATCGCTTGGCTGAGACTGGTGGTGGTGAAAAGAGAATTGCAAAACAACATTCAGCCGGAAAACTGACAGCAAGAGAAAGAATAGACCTTTTACTTGATTCAGGGTCATTTGTTGAGTTGGATAAGTTTGTTATCCACCGATGTTTAGATTTTGGGATGGATAAACAAAAAATTCCTGGAGATGGTGTTGTTACAGGATATGGTAAAATTGGGGGCCGTCAGGTTTGTGTTTATTCTCAAGATTTTACAGTCTTTGGGGGAAGCTTATCTTCTGCTCATGCTGCAAAGATTTGTAAAATATTAGATTTTGCTTTGAAAAATGGTCTTCCGATTATTGGTTTAAATGACTCTGGTGGAGCAAGAATTCAAGAAGGTGTTGAAAGTTTAGGTGGCTACGCCGAGATCTTTTGGAGAAATGTTCAAGCAAGTGGTGTGATTCCACAAATTAGTGTCATCATGGGGCCGTGTGCAGGTGGTGCGGTATATAGTCCTGCAATTACAGATTTTGTTTTTATGGTTGATCAAACATCATATATGTTTGTTACTGGTCCAGATGTTGTGAAAACAGTAACACACGAAGAAGTGACTAAAGAGGCTTTGGGCGGGGCTGAGACTCATTTTGAAAAAAGTGGTGTAGCTCATTTTGTTTTACCTAATGAAAAAGCCTGTCTGCAGGAAGTCCGTAGGCTTTTAGAGTTTTTACCAGCTAATAATTTGGATTCATCCGTAAGTGTATCAGTGGAGGAGGATCCGGTTGACCGACCTTGTGTTGGTCTTTCTCAAGTATTGCCTGATTCCCCAAATAAGCCTTATGATATGAGAACAATTATTGAAGATGTAGTAGATCATAGTGATTTTTTAGAGGTTCAGTCAAATTATTCACCAAACATTGTAATTGGGTTTGCGCGTTTAGGGGGACAGCAAGTTGGAGTGGTAGGGAATCAACCAGCACACTTGGCTGGTTGCTTAGACATCAGTGCTTCAGTAAAAGCAGCTCGATTTGTAAGGTTTTGTGATTCATTTAATATACCGTTAATAACATTTGTTGATGTGCCTGGTTTTTTACCTGGAGTTGCGCAAGAATATGGTGGAATTATTAAGCATGGAGCAAAACTACTTTATGCTTATGCTGAAGCAACAGTTCCAAAAATATCAGTAATTACTAGAAAAGCTTATGGTGGAGCATACGATGTGATGTCTTCTAAACATTTAAGAGCAGATCTGAATTTTGCGTACCCAACAGCTGAAATTGCAGTGATGGGTCCAGAGGGTGCAATTAATATCTTATATAGAAATGAGTTAAGTGAAGCTAAAGAAAA
>Ga0163108_10002490_pt1 | contig 13319 bp, 9 predicted proteins | sample Fk1155metaG_FD_109644 | JGI IMG/M metagenome (GOLD analysis project Ga0163108, IMG submission 109644) | Marine microbial communities from the Central Pacific Ocean - Fk160115 155m metaG | ecosystem: Environmental > Aquatic > Marine > Oceanic > Photic zone | place: The Central Pacific Ocean...
CGCCACCCTGGATCAATCGCTGGGAGCATTCACCACCGAGGGCAACATCTTCGTCGGTTACTACGACGCCTTCTCCTCGGTGTCTGACAATCGGGCCACTTCGTTCGGCTTGGTCGATAATCTGGTGGTTCATGACCTCGGGACCGACGACGAGGTATCTGCACTGGAGATCACAACGATCAATGTTTTGGAAAACAGCGTCGAACTGCATGTGAGCCTTGTCGGCGGGGAACTCTCGCCAAAGCAACTCTCACTGCAAGCTACGGTAATCCTTGGAGTAGCCTTTGCCGAGGTGGCCGGCTCCACAGTCGAGGCTGAAGCCGGTGGTTTCAAAATCTCCGCACCAGTGCCGAACGCCGGACAACAGTTCTATCGCGTCAAATTCTAACGCGACCGGTTTAAATGCCGAGTGCGCCACAGGTTGGCGCACCCGGCGAGACCAAACGATTGGCCAAGCGTCCTCCGGAAAGCTTGCCCAACTTGTTATACCTACCTACATTTGGCACGTAAATAATCACATGGCGGAGGAAGTATTCATCAGCTACGGTTCGGCCGATCGGGAGAGAATTCAAGACTTGGTGACGCGACTCCGCCAGGCCGGTGTGACTGTCTGGATCGACGAAGCAGGTATCGAGGGCGCCGCCATGTGGAGCCAGGAAATCGTCGGCGCCATCAACCACTGCAAGGTACTCATCCTCGCCATCTCCGCCAACTCATCCCAGTCCAAGAATGTTGTCCGCGAACTCGCCCTGGCTAGCGAGGATGACAAAACCATACTGCCGGTCTTCATCGAGCCAACCGAAATTCCCGAGTCGATGAAATACCAGTTGGCCGGCATACAGCGCGTCGAATATTTTGAAGGCAACGAGGAAGAATCCATCGACAGCGTCCTGCGCGCCCTCAAACGTCTGGGCATTTCCACCGATGAAGATGCCCCAAACCAAGCCCCAGCCACGAAACAACTACGCAAGGCCAAGTCACCCTCCTTGGCCTTGGCCACCATCGCCGTCATCGCCCTGCTCGCCGCGCTCGTTTTCATTTTGAAGCCAAGCAGCGGGCAACGCAATGTCAAGCTAAGCGCACCGACCGAAGACCCAGCAACCGCCACCCAGCCCGAAACCAAACCGCTCGACAAAAATCGGATTGTCATTTTGCCGTTCAAAAACATCGGCACACCGGGCGAAAACGATCATATAGTCGAGGGCATCGTCGATGACTTGAACACCATGCTTACCAACGTGGATGGCTTGAGAGTAATCGGTTCTGCGTCGGCTAAAACCTACCGCGACAGTAACAAAACACCGGCCGAGATCGGAAGGGAACTCAACGCCGGCACCCTGCTCCAAGGCAGCATTCAGAAAACCGGTACAGACTTGAAAATCAACGTCCGCCTGATCGACACCACCACATCCGAAAATATCTGGGCCAATTCATTGAGTGGAAGCGAATCAGACCGCAGCAAATTCCAGCGGGAAATTATCCAGTCTATCGTCAACAAAACCAAAGGTACTTTACTCAATCAAAAAGAACTTGGCTCTCTAAGCGGTGGTGACACTGAAAATACCGAAGCATATAGCCTAGTCAAAAGAGGGCATGAACTCTTGAATGGATCATCAAGAAATGAAAACAAGCAAGCCAAAGAAATGTTTCTAAAAGCTATTAAATTGGATCCAAATTATGCTGATGCATACTACGGCCTAGCGTTGGGCGAATATCAACTACCCTACTTAAGCCTGAAGAAACCAAAAGAGAGCATTCCCTCAGCAAAAATGTATTTGAACAAAGCTCTTGAACTTAACCCAAATCATCTTAGATCCAAAATTCTCAAAATTATTTTCACCCTAAAAGTTGACTGGAATACAAAAAATATATACGAAAACCTAGAATCTCTTCTTTCTGAAAATAAAAACAATCCTCTTGTAGCAGGTGAACTTAGCGATATTTTCACACATTCCGGGCAGAGCAAAAGAGCTATAGACATCCTTAATCAAAGCCTGAACTTAGATCCGAAAAATCCCTCAATTCATGCAAGATTAGCCTTGCAGTATTTATTAATCGGTAACATTCCGCTTGCTGAAAAACATAATTCTGAAGCTGTCAAACTGTCTCCTAACTATCAAATGGTCCTGCACATAAGATCATTAATTTTAATGAAACAAAATCGAAATGATGAAATAGAAAATCTATTAAAAGAGGCGATTCAGAATGATGACAAAAATCCTGTCACAATGATGTCACTGGGTATCGTTTATTGGCACTCAGATAAAAAAGAACAATCATACAAACTCCTTACCGAATTATTAGATAGAAGGAATTTCGAATATATAAAAAGTGGAATTTTAGCACGATTTTTCACAGTGATCGGCGATAAAGAGAAAGCATTCAAGTGGTTAAGAGTATCTCGAGAGGAAAAAGACACTGATTTTTTCCATATGTACCACTGGCCAATTTTCGATGAAGTTCGTAGTGATCCCGAATTTATAAAAATATATAAAGATGCAGGTCTATATAAATACTTAACTAACAAAGAAAACTAAATTTTATGCAACACAATGTAAAAAGTTTAATTTTTCTAATAGCTTTCGGCATAACAACAACCCTTCAGGCGGAGAACTTTACTGCTGGAGGCATTTCGTTTGAAGGGCCAAATGGGTGGCAAACTCAAAAGCCGTCGTCGTCGATGCGAAAGGCGCAGTTCGCCGTTAAGGGCAAAGACGGCAAATTAGCTGAGGTGGTTTTCTTCCACTTTGGTCCCGGTGGAACTGGTGGAGTAACCGCAAACGTGAAGCGTTGGCTCGGGCAATTTAGGGAACCGGCCGTTCAACTCAACGCCCAGACAATGATTGAAACAATTAATGGAACCAAGGTCACCTATGTCACTGCCGTGGGTACATTCATGAAAGGCCCACCGTTTGGCGGCAACAAGATTCCGGTGCCCAATAGCGGCCTGATCGGCGCGATCATCGAGGGCAAACAAGGGGCTGTTTTCATTAAGGCCACAGGTCCAAAAACCATTGTCAAAAATGCCGAGAAAGACATGAAGACGATGGTTGCCAAAGCGCTGAAAAAGTAATTTGAAACCAAGCGCCAAGTCTCATGCTACGCGAGGATTCCTTTGACGACGTCGCCGTGGACGTCGGTCAGTCGATAGTGGCGTCCTTGGAATTTGAACGTCAGTTTCTCGTGATCGACGCCGAGGCAATGCAGCATCGTCGCGTGCAGGTCGTAAACGTGCACCGGGTTTTCAACGACATTGAATGAAAAATCATCCGTCGTCCCGTAGGTTGTTCCGCCCCGGATGCCGCCGCCGGCCATCCACATGCTGAAGCAACGCGGGTGATGGTCGCGCCCGTACTTGGCCATGTTCAAACCGCCCTGCGCGTAAACCGTCCGTCCAAATTCGCCGCCCCAAATCACTAGGGTCTCGTCAAGCATCCCGCGCTGCTTGAGGTCGGCGACCAATGCGGCGGACGATTGGTCCACGTCGCCGCATTGCAGCGGCAAATCGCGAGGCATGTCGCCGTGCTGATCCCAGCCACGGTGATACAACTGTATGAAACGCACGCCCCGCTCAGCCAAGCGCCGGGCCAACAGACAATTCGCCGCATACGTGCCCGGCTTACGCGCGTTCGCGCCGTACAAATTAAAAATGTGTTCAGGCTCACTCGCCGTGTCCATCAACTCCGGCACCGATGTCTGCATCCGATACGCCATCTCCGCCTGCTGAATGCGCGTCAGGATTTCCGGGTCGCCCAACCGCTCGTGGTGCTCCCGGTTGAGCGCCTGGCCAAGGTCAAGTATCCGCCGCCGCCGCTTGGCCGTGATGCCGGCTGGGTTGGACAGATACAGCACCGGGTCGCCCGACGAACGAAACTTCACACCCTGATGTTCCGACGGTAAAAAACCGCTGCCCCAAAGCCGCGCGTACAGCGCCTGCGAATCTCGCTTGGCGCTGCCCTGCGAAATCATCACCACGTAGGCCGGCAGATCAGCGTTCTCGCTACCAAGGCCGTAGCTCGCCCACGCACCCATGCTCGGCCGCCCCGCCTGCTGGAAACCGGTCTGGAAGAACGTGATCGCCGGGTCGTGGTTGATCGCCTGCGTCTGCATCGAGCGCACCACGCACAGTTCGTCCGCCACCTGGCCAAGGTGCGGCAGCAACTGGCTCAGCTCCGTGCCGCTCTGTCCGTGCATCGAAAAGTTGTAGATCGATTTGCAGACTTTTTTCTCCTTCTGCCCCGACGTCATCCCGGTAAGGCGCTGTCCGCCGAAAAACTCGCTGCCCAGCACCTGCCCGTGCGCTTTGGCCAGCGCCGGCTTGTGGTCGAGCAGCTCGAACTGCGACGGCGCGCCGCTTTGGAACAAGTAAATCACCCGCTTGGCCTTAGGCGCGAAATTCGGAAAACCGACCAGGCCCGCGAACAGTCTCGGGTTAAGCAGTGACGCCAGCGCCACCGAACCGATGCCCGCGCTCGTGCGGCCGAGAAACTGGCGCCTAGTCTGCATCATTGCGTGGTCGGTTTCAGGCATCATACGTCAGTTACGGGTGATGGCCTCGTCAGTGCCGAGCACGGCGTTGGCCAGCGACGTGTAGGTGGCCAACTCCGCTGCGGCAAGCAACTCATCAAGCGGCGACTCGCCAACCGCCAGCAACCGCCTGGCCGCCTCCGGTTCGGCGCGAAAGCTCGTTCGCAATTCCGCCAGCGCGTCGCGCAGCAGATCCAGCTCGCGCTCCGTCGGTCGCCGACCGTAAACCAAGCGATGCAGGAGCGTTAACCTCGACTCCGCCGTCGCTCCGCCGTCGCGCAACACGCGCGACGCCAGCTGGCGCGACGCCTCGACAAACGTCGGGTCGTTCATCAGCACCAGCGCGGCGAGAGGCGTGTTCGTCTTGGCCCGAGTCAGCACACACACCTCGCGCGACGGCGCATCGAACGCCTGCATGTTCGGCGGCGGCACAGAACGCTTCCAGTACGTGTACAGGCTGCGGCGGTACAGTTTCTCGCCGTGATCCTGCACAAAGCGCGGCACATTCTCGTAAACCACATCGTCCCACAGCCCCGGCGGCTGATACGGCCGGACACTCTCGCCGCCAAGCCGGCCAACGAGCAATCCACCCGACGACAGCGCGTGGTCGCGGATCATCTCTGCCGGCAACCGGAATCTCGGCCCGCGCGCGAACAGCCGGTTGGCAGGGTCGGCTTCGAGCAACGGCGGCGTCACGCGGGACGCCTGCTGATACGTCGCCGACATCACGATGAGTTTGTGCATCACCTTAAGATTCCAGCCGGTGCGCATGAATTCCGTAGCCAGCCAATCGAGCAACTCGGGATGCGTGGGCCACTCGCCCTGGGCTCCAAAGTCTTCCGAAGACTTCACAATGCCAGTACCAAAATACATCTGCCAAAGACGGTTTACAGTGACACGTGCCGTCAGCGGATTTCCAGCACCCGTCAACCATCTGGCCAAGCCCAGACGATTCCTCGGGGCACCCTTCGGCCATTGGCCAAGCGCTGCCGGTAGCGCCGCACCGACCTGCACTTTGCCTGGCTGATCGTACTGGCCTCGAGTCAAAACAAACGTCTTACGTGGCGGCTCTTTCTGGCCCATAATCATGGTTGTCGGCAATTTGCCTTCCAGTTCGGCCAAGCTAGCGCGAACAGCAGTCAGTCGATTTTCGGAAACCGCTTTATTGCGCTCAACAGTTCCTGATTTGTCCCAATAAACTGTGCCATCGAACTGCGTAAAGGCCCACCCAGTGATCTTTGCTTCAGCCACCAGCCCAACCGTTTTTGCGTCGACCTCAAGGCGCGCCCATTGTCCCGGCTCCGGCAGTGGCCCAATTTTTCTGAGGCTAGGCGTGTTCTCCTTTCCCCAGCCAATTTTCTCCTCACCCCAATATGCACGATGCGCCCAGCTGTTTCCGTCGTTCCACTGAAGCATGATTTGTTTCGGTGGATTATTTGCATCCAGATAAACATAGGAGAAAAGCTTGGTTTGATCAGTAACCAGAAGTCCATGCTTGGCGTTTTGAATCAAGTGCTGCCCCCTGCCCTTGCTACTTCGGCGCGACGAATGCTTGCCGCTGAAAACGGGATGCTCTGTCTTGCTAACAAACTCGAATTTTGTCGACCCGCCACCGTTTCCAAGCGACTCCACTCCAGCCGGCAATTCGTCATCAATCCAAACCAATTCGCTCAACTCACCCGACTTGTGTTCTTCGTCAACCTCCTTTTGTAGATGAGCAATTTGTTTGCGGAATTCGACGATTTGTAGTCGTTGCAAAACCGACGGCGCCTTTAAAAACGGCTTGTCCGCCAGCTTGTCCGCGTTGCCGACATGTGCCGTTTCCGGAACATTGTTGAAAAACGCATAAAACTCGTAAAACTCCCTCTGCGAAATGGGATCATATTTGTGATCATGGCACCGCGCACAACCGAATGTCAGCCCGAGAAAAACGGCTGACGTCGTTTCCACACGATCTACCACTGTCTCGACGCGATACTCTTCGTCGATGACACCACCTTCGCTTTGGATCGCATGATTCCGGTTAAAGCCTGTCGCCACACGCTGGTCAATCGTGGCGTTAGGCAACAGGTCGCCGGCGAGTTGCTCGAGAGCGAACTGGTCAAACGGCATATTTTCGTTGAACGCGCGGATCACCCAGTCACGCCACGGCCACATCACACGGCGGCGATCGAGGCTGTACCCGTGCGAGTCGGCGTACCGCGCCGCGTCGAGCCAATCAAGCGCCATCCGTTCACCGTGGCGCGGCGACGTCAGCAACCGGTCCACGACCTTCTCAAACGCTCGCGGCGACGTGTCGGCAAGGAATGCATCGAGTTCTCGCAGATTAGGCGGCAGGCCAGTGAGGTCGAAGCTCACGCGGCGGAGCAGCGTCTCCTTGTCCGCCCGCGGCGAAGGTTGCAGCCCGGCCCGCTGCAGCCTGGCCAGGACGAACCGATCAATCGCGCCGCTTGGCCAAGTGGAGTTTTTCGCCAGAGGAATCGCCGGCTGACCGGGCGGAATAAATGCCCAATGCTTTCCCCACTTGGCACCCTGTAAAATCCACGTACGGAGTGTATCGATGTCGCTTGGAGCCAACACCCGGCCGGAATCCACCGACGGCATCCGCTCCTCCGGATCGGCGTGGGTGATGCGCTTGAACAACTCGCTCCTGCTTGGATTGCCGGCAGTGATGGTCGCCTGACCAGACGCGCCGGTGTCCAGCCGCAGGTCGGCCCTGCGCTTGGACGCATCCGGCCCGTGGCACTCGAAACAGTTCTCCGAAAGAATCGGCCGGACATCCCTATTGAACAGCACCGACTCCCGCGCAACCACCAAATTGGCCGAGAGCCACACAGTAAGCAGCCGAAAAACGACCCGAAAAAGCGTATTGTTCCAACAGAAAACCAAGTGGTTAAAAAGAGTAAGCCCGGCACACTGCTTGGCCAAGCGCCTTCTCCCTCACCTAGTCTTTAGCCACCTTCTCCGGAGAGGGAACTCTATGATTCCGTTCGTGTTGATTGGCATCCATTGGGTTGAGTCCAAATCAAACCGCTTTGCCGTGCCCCAGGGCTCATACGAATTACTTTCTTGTTATAGGTCTTCCAGGATCCGGTCTAGCTGATCTCCCAGCCCTTTCGAACTGCTTCCTTGATGTACTTTTGAGCGGTATCGTTGCCAATCGCTTTGAGGTTCTTGGAGTCCCACTGGAACCCGCCACCGGCCCGATAAGCAACATTGCCGAGCAACACCGATTCTGTGAGTGGCCCCGAGTAGTCGAAATTACATGTTGCCGTTTTTCCACCTTTGCACGCTGTAATCCACTCCTTATGAAATCCAGGTGAATCTGGAATTGATTGTTCGGGTGCACTAAAGTCCGAGTACTTCTCTTGAGGATACAGTTTGTGGGTTCCGAATCCGCATACTAGGATACCTTCTGTACCGACAAAGACATTGTTGGCCCCCTTGAGGGAGAGGTTCTTTTCCTTGAGCAACTGGGGGCCGCTACGGGAGTGATACCAATGCAGTGTAACATCGCCGCGGTTACCTCTGGCTGGGTATTTAAAACGGGTCGTCATCGACTTCGGTGTGGTCTGTGGATGCACTTCGGGGCCACTCCCTTCTACTCGAGTCGGATAGTCCAATTGTAATGCCCAGAAGGGAATGTCAAGGGTGTGGCATCCCCAGTTGCCTGTCTCGCCGGTACCGAAATCCCACCAGAATCTCCAGTTGTAAGGGCAATAGGCTTTGTTGTAATCACGTTCTGGAGCCGGCCCCAACCAGACATCCCAGTTGAGATGACTAGGAATCATTTGTTTGTCCCTGGGGATGCCTGGCATTCCACGACTACCACCTACCCAACTGTGAACTTCCGTCACCTTTCCGATTGCTCCAGCGCGGATTAGTTCGACGACACGGTGTACATTGCCGATCGTGTGCCTTTGTACACCTAACTGGGTCGCCAGATTGTTCCTTGCCGCCAGTTCAGTCATTTTGCGAACCTGCCACACATTGTGTGCCATCGGTTTCTCGCAATAGAGGTGTTTGCCAAGCGACATGGCAATCATCGAGGGATGGAAATGTGAATGGTCCGGAGTGCTGACCACGACGGCATCGATATCTTTTTCCATTTTGTCGAACATGACACGATAGTCGCTAAACTTCGCCACTTTGGGGAATTGACCGAAACCCTTTGCACCTCGTTTTTCGTCAACGTCACACAGGGCGACGATATTTTGGCTGGAGACTCCCCGCAAATTCGATCCTCCCTGTCCTCCGATGCCGATCAACGCAATATTCAATTTCTCATTTGGAGAGTCAGCCGCACGAGAGGCTGTTTTACCTGTCAAGCAGATCCCAGTGCTCGCGGCCATCATCTTCATCGCATCACGGCGGTTGATTGTCCGTTTCATGATTCCGGGGATTCCGGGTATATTTGGTTCGTTTTTGTGTTTCATTTCCCTTCAGCTTTCAAGTGGTGGAGCAAATTGGCTTAATTGACAGCGGGCGGCTTTACCTTGATGTTCACTTCCTCGACTTTAATGTTTACTTTCTCTAGCCATTTCATCGCCTCAGTCGGCACTTTGGACTTTTGCTCCTTGGTGTTGACCGGCCCATCAAAAACTATCTTTCCATCTGGATCGATAACCTTGAGTGCGGCATCTCCGTTTGTGTTTTTGTAATGCAATTCGCCTGTCTTTTGATCCTTGTCCACATAACTGATACTGCTACTTACGGAGATGGAGTTAGAATTAGGCGTCGATGAATCTTTCTTGCTCACCGTATTAACCTTGTCGTTACCAACCTTTTCTTCCCCATTCACATCCATGTAAGTGGCTTGCTCGGTTTCCACTGTTGTGGCACACCCCACCAACAGCACAACTACGATTGTGATTATTATGTGTTTCATTTGCGTTCAGCTTTCAATTCTTCACCCGTCTTGCCGCCGTGTTTGCGGAGGAAAATCGCTATTTCAGGTTTGTCTTTGGCCAATAGAACAGCCCGATCCAGCGGTGTTTGACCAGAATAAGTCTTTGCATTCAAATCCGCATCTTCGGCTATCAGCAGTTCTACGATTTCCTTGCGACCCAATCCTGCTGCCTTGTGCAAGGGAGCCGATCCATCATCATCCTTTACATTCACATCGGCACCCTTGGCAATGAGTATTGCGACAATTTCCCGGTGATCCAAAGCAGTCGCAGGATACAAGGGAGTCCGGCCATTTCCATCCTGCACATTCAGATTCGCACCGTTGCTGATGAGTAACTCTACAACCTCCCTGTGGCCTCGTTTAACCGAATCATGCAAAGGAGTATCCCCGTAAATATCCTTCGCATTCACATCCGCTCCAGCAGTCAGGTGCTTCTTGACCTCTGCTATGTTTCCTGTTCTGGCAGCATTGGACAGCGCAATCAATTCTTTACTCGTTTTGCCGCCTTGCTTGCGGATGAAGTCGGCGATTCCGCCATTAGACATATCTAGCGGTGTTAAATTATCCGTACTCTTTACATTCACATCCGCGCCATTATTGATAAGTAATTCAACGATTCCCTCGTGGTCTGCACGTACTGAATAATGCAGAGGAGTCAAACCATCCCTATCCTTTGCATCCATGTTCGCTTCTTCAGAGATTAGTAGTTCAGCGATTTCCTTGTACCCATCCATGGCCGCACGATGCAAAGGATTCCTTCTTTCATTGTTTTTCGCATTCACATCGGCGCCCTTCAGAATGAGCAGCACGGTGATTTCTTTGTGACCTGCGCGAACCGCGTAATGCAAAGGAGTCGAAGTCCACTTATTCGTTGCATTGACTGTCTCGCCAGCAGCCAGATGCTGTTTGACAGATTCAATGTCTCCCTTCCAGGCAGCTTCATGAATTGATATGCCCGGCGCTTGAACTATACCTTGCTTGGTAATTCCACACCCCACCAACAGCACGGCTGCGATTGTTGTGATTAGGAGGTGTTTCATAGCTGTAAATACGTGGGGGATTCTTGTCTGTCTGGAGAGCGATTTACCAGCAAAAGAGAAGGGGGTTTGAGAGAATTTGAGGCTAGTTAGATGGCTAAAAAGTTAGGCGTTTTATCCGAAAACACACTTAAATCGCTCTATTTCATGATGTTTAGTGGTGGAAACGGGCGGAGTCGAATCCCCGGTGCGATTGCCCGCACAACGCTTTTCAAGAGCGCCCCGTTCGACCAATCCAGCGCCCTTCCAATGGGGTGCGCGTTCTATGCTTTTCTTCAGTTCGTTCAAGCCAATTGGTAAATGCGAGCGGCGTTTTGATGAAACAATTTACGTCTCTCTTCTTCTGGCCTGTTCGAAACAGCTTCCTTTAAGGCGTTCACCCATTCGTCGTATTGGGCTCCCAGCAAGCAAACCGGCCAGTCTCCCCCGAACATCACCCGATCTGATCCAAAATTGTCGAGGCAATGATTGATGATGGGTGTCAAATATTCGGTTGTCCATCCTTTCGGAGCATGGGCAACGATGCCGGAAATTTTGCAGACGGTGTTGGGTTGATCGGCCAGTCTGGACATGTCTGATTTCCATTGGTTGGCCTCGTGCGTTGGTATTGCATCTCCCAGGGTTTTTTTAGAGAGAAACGCCTTGGGATCGGCGGTGCCGCAGTGGTCGATGACAAATCGTGTGTTCTGGCAGCGTTTTACCAAGGAGAGCGCATCGTTGAGTTGTGTTGGCTGAATGGTTATCTCGAAATGTTTATTAAGTTCGCCCAAGTGCGCGACGGAATAAATAAACCGCGATTGCAGACAAAACCCTGACGGTGTGGTTTCCATCAGTCTCCGCAGTCCCTTGATGTGTTTGTTGTCTTTATATTGGTCGATGTATTTTTTGAATCCCTCGTTTTCCGGCCGACCTGATATCACGCCGGCGGCGGTCGGGTATTTTGGATTTTTCGAAATCTTCGTGATGAACCGCGCCTCGTCATTGTGCTGTTCCGGAATCACGTCGACTTCAAGATAGACGGCCTTAACGACATTCAATCCCCTGGTGGCCTTGAGATAATCCCCCAAGCGGAAGCTGCGGCGGAGCAGAGGCGGGGCCTCGTCGAGCCAGGCGAGTTTGAAGCAATCGAGATTCCACAAATGCTGGTGGGTGTCGATGATGGGGATGGGCCTCTCCGAGTGTTGATTCAGTGATGCGCAGCCGGCCGAGGCAACGGCGGAGGAAGTGGCAATGAATTGTCGGCGATTCATGATTGGTTTTTGGTGGGTTAAATCAAAATGACGAAGCCAAGAAACAATCCAAGCGCGAGTACGGAGAGGCCAAGCGCGAGTGGCAAGAAGCTTGTCGATTCCACTTGACCAAGCGCGGACTGATCCTGCCAAAAGAGCGGACTGGTTTCCCGGCCACGAATCAGCGTTGTTGTTAGCATGGCCAAGGAGGTGATAGCAAAAGTCAACGGCCCGGTGACGTGGCTATCCATCAAGGCTGAAGGCAACAACGCCATACCCTGTGACTCGGCGAGAGTTTTTGCGATGAAGGAATAGAGTCCGAATCCCACACCAGAGGCCAGGCCGATCGCTGCTGATCCACGGTGAACGCGAGTGAATGATCCTAACAGGTAAACGACCAACAGCGGAACCACAAAGCTGCCGACAACACTTAAATAGAAATCAATCATGCCGCCTGAGAGCAAAGCTGGAATATAAAGGAACGAACCAAAAATGATCACCGGAGTGAGCCAGCGACCGATAGAGAGGTAGTGGTAATCCTTCTTGTCCTTGGCGATGAGTCGGCGGTACACGTCGCGCGTTAATAATGCAGATAGTGTGGACCCGATAGAGTCGTAAGTGGAGAAGGCGGCTGCCATGACACCGGCGACAATTAGGCCTTTTAGCCCTGCGGTGGTGTAATCCCGGACGATCACCGGGAAAATGGCATCCTTGGTCTGAATCAATTCGTCAACCGGTAGCGCGCTGATGTCTGGAAATAGTGCTCGTCCAAAAAGTCCCATGGTTTGTGCCATGAATGTTGCCCCGATGAGAATAATCCCCGCAAAAGCCACGGAAGTCTTGAGGTGCCGCTCGTTGCGCGCGCCGAGCAGTCGCATCGACTGGGTATGGTTGACGATTGAGTAGGCCAATCCGGCTATGATGAGACTCAGGCAGGCCAGCCAAGCAGGGCTTCTGTGAACGATTTGTTTTGATTCCTCGTTGTATGTTCCGCCAAGCAAAAGTTTTCTCGCTAGTTCCCCTTGACCAAGCTCTGATGCATCCGTTCGGCTAATGACATCTGTGCCGGTATGCATCATTTGTTGCTCCAATTCCGGGGAGTGCGTGTTGAGTTTTTCCTGCAAACCGCTCCATCCGTCGACTTTGTCCAATACGGTATAAAACAGGACAACGGTCGCCAGTATCATCACAACGGATTGAATTGAATCGGTGATCGCCACCATCTTGAGTCCGCCAGCCATGGTGTAAAATGTCGCGAGCAGTGCGATGATCCCAACCACCGACCAGGCCATAGTATCTTCCCATCCGCAGACAATTTTCAGCGTCAAAAAGTTTGTGGTGCTGATCATCCCGAGTATCACCGTTCGGTAAAACACCTGCACCAGAACGCTGATAATTCGGGCAGAGAGCCCAAACCGTGACTCGAGGTATTCGGCGTTGGTGTACATGCCGGACCGGTACATCGGCAGGATGATTCCGTGGGCAAGCAGCAACCAACCGGCAATGCAGCCGATCCAGTTAATCAGGTAAAATTTAACGCCACCGCCGTATGTAGCTCCGGAATCAACCACCAAGTCGGTGGAGTCAACCAGTGTGGCGTAGAGTGAGAGGCCGACA
>Ga0163108_10002493_pt1 | contig 13307 bp, 13 predicted proteins | sample Fk1155metaG_FD_109644 | JGI IMG/M metagenome (GOLD analysis project Ga0163108, IMG submission 109644) | Marine microbial communities from the Central Pacific Ocean - Fk160115 155m metaG | ecosystem: Environmental > Aquatic > Marine > Oceanic > Photic zone | place: The Central Pacific Ocean...
CTCTCCAACGAGTCGCTCGGTCGCATGCGGATGCTCTGGTCATTCCTGAGGATGTGGATGGAATGGAGCTATGCCTGGGAGCGTTGGCCGGAGTTTCATGACGGGGACTAGGGCCCGGACTGCAATGCCGCCTCCCAGGCCGCAGTCAGTCCGTCGGCCGCGGCCTCGATCGTAAAACGAGTTGCCACGTCTTCTCGTGCGGCCGTTCCCAACCGCTTGCGCAATGACTCGTCGCCGGCGAGTCGATCGATCCCCCCGGCCAATGCCCCGGCATCATCGGGAGCAACCAGCAGGGCCGTTTCGTTGTCCACGAGGATCTCGGCGGTTCCACCGACGTCGGTGGCGAGGATGGCACAACCGCTCACGGCCGCTTCCAGGAGCACGCGGCCGAGTGGTTCCTGGCGGGCCGGATGGACCAGCAGGTCGATCTCGGAGAGAATCCCGGCGATATCGGTCCGGTAGCCAAGCCGGTGAAGACGGCCGGTTGGTGCCGCTTCGAGAAATCGTTCGAATGCGTCGGCCTCGAAAACCACGCTCTCGTCCTTCTTCGAATATCGCTCGCCGATGACCAGGTAATCGACGGTCGCACTGACCTGGACGGTTGCCTCCGCGAGAACATCCAGAGCCTTTCTCAATCCCAGCTGCCCGATTGTCGCCACCAGCAGGCTTGGCCGGCTGATTCCCAGTTCGCGTCGCAGCCATCCGCGTCCCGTCTGGCGTCGTCGGAACCGATTCGGATCGACACCGTTGTAGACGACCAGTGTCCGTCGGGCATCCAGTCCGGCGGCGACATGATGGTTGCGGGTGGCCTGCGACACGGCCAGCAGGCGGCGGTTGGCGTTGAGGTCGGCGATTGCGGCGTTGGAAAGGTTGAGGATGTCGCGGAGGTGGGTGGTGGTGGGATGACCGGTGGCTTGCGCCAGCCGACCGCTCAGTCGCCCCATCGAGAGACTGTTGGCATGCAGCAGGGTCGCGGCGGTCCGGTCGAATGCATCGGCCAGCCGTTCGACCGCGGTGGTTCGGTCGTCGCGCATCGAGAATGCGACGTGAGGTATCCGGTGCTCGGCCAGTGCCGCGGCCAGTCGACCCTTTGCCGGTGCCAGGGCGACCGGTTCAAAACCCCTCGCCCGGATCTCCGGGATCAGGGCGAGCAGCGAATGCTCGCCTCCGTTCAACGAACCGAATTCCGACAACAGCGCAACCCGGCAACTCGTGGGAACCATGCCGCGGTCCTAGTACCTCGCCAGATCGGCCGTCTCGTCCTTGAGCTTCAGGTCGGAGACGATCTGCTGGGCACCCCCGACCATCATCTTCAACTCGCTGCCGATGGCCAGGAACTGCCAGCCTTCCTCGATTCGGCGTTGAACATCCTCGACGGTTTGCACGTGCAGCCCCACCGGGACTGAGAGTTCGCGGCCGATTTCCAGGACGCGTTGCATCATCTCTTCGTGTTCCTCGGCTGTGGGAAAGGCCCCCTCGGCGTCCCGCATCTGGAATCGAAGGTCGTTGGGGCCGATGAAGATCGCGTCGATGCCCGGCAGACTGTAGATCTCGCGGGCATTTTCGACTCCCTGGGGAGATTCGGTCTGCAGCACGACCAGGATGTTGTCATTGGCCTGTTCGTAGTAGTCCCCGGCGGTTGTATCGAAGTTCATGGCATGCAGACCGCCACCAACCGACCGGTTGCCGACCGGTGGGTACTTGGCTGCGGCGATTGCATCGCGGGCCTGTTCGACGGTATTGATCATCGGAACGACGATGCCATGGGCACCGGCGTCGAGTACCCGCTTGATGTGATCATGATCCCCGCGCGGCACCCGGGCCAGCGGCACGCAGCCGGCATCGGCGATCGCGCCGAACAGTAATGCCGCGTCACTCCAGTCGATCGGTGAGTGTTCGATGTCAATCGTCAGCCAGGGAAACCCGACCCGGGCCATCAGGCGGGCGGCAAAGACGTTGCCCAGGCTCAACCACGTGCCAACCTGTGGGCGACCCGCTTGCAGGGCCGCCTTGACGGGATTGTGTTTCATCGTTTGATCCGTCCTGTCCTGGAAAAAACAAGGGAGCTGTTTCGGAAACCGGTCTGCGATTTTCGCACGTATGGTAAGCAGGTCAACCGAGCGGACGTTCTCGTGGGCAACGGCTATACTCGGATTCCGTCCCTGGCCTTCGAGCGAGGCGGGAACCTGGCGAACGGGAGCCGAACAAGATGGACGAATTTCACACGGTGGCGAAAACCGCTGACGTTCCCGAGGGAGAGGGCCGGGCGTTTTCCGTGGCCGGTCGCGCTGTGGCCGTGTTTCGACGTGATGGCCAGTTTCACGCGATCAACGACATCTGTCCCCACATGGGCGCCTCGCTGGCGACCGGTGCGTTCGAAGGTGACCAGGTCTTTTGCCCGTGGCACGCCTGGCGGTTCTGCGTGGTCGATGGCCAGTGGCTGGACAACCCCAACGCCACTCTCAAGACCGACTGCTACGAGGTCCGGGTGGTCGGTGATGAAATCCAGGTGGGGCTGCCCGGCGATCCTCAACCGGCACCCAGCGAGCAGGACTGACCGGGTTGCAGGACCAGCGGTTCCGAGGAGGTCTCGGAGCGAACCCGCTCGGCCCAGGCCTGCCCGTCCTGGGCAATCAACGGCCAGGTGTCGTAGTGATCGGGGATCACCCTGACGGGGGCGATCAGGTTGACCGCCCGGATCGCATCCTCGGGTCCCATCGTGAAGTTGTCGCCGATCGGGACGATCGCCAGGTCGATGCCCTGTTCGCCAATCAGTTTCATGTCGTAGAACAGCCCGGTGTCGGCGGCATGATAGATCGTGCCGTCGTCAAGTGTCAGTACCACGCCGCACGGATTGCCCCCGTTGGCACCGTCGGGCAGCATCGAGCCGTGCTGGGCGATCGTCAGCTTGACGACACCCCAGTCAAACGCGTGGGCTCCGCCGATGTGCATCGGGTGGGTGTTCTCGACACCCTGCCCCTGCAGCCATTGCGTGATCTCGAAGTTGGCGATCACCAGGGCTCCGGTCCGGTTGGCGATCGCGACGGCATCACCGACGTGGTCGCCGTGGCCGTGCGTCAGGATGATCACCTCCGCGGGAACATCCTCGGCGGTCGTCGAGGCGACGGGGTTGTCTGTCAGGAAGGGATCGATCAGGACATGCGTACCGGCTGTTTCGATCAGGAATGACCCATGGCCCAGGAATGTCACGGTGGTCGGCATCGTCATGGTTCTCCGGCGAGGTCGTGGTCCCGGCCCGGTCAGCCGTCGAGCTCTTTGTGCATCTGCCGTTTGTAGCCCTCGACGCCGGGTTGCCCGAAGGGATTGATGCCCGTCGCGTACCCTTCCAGGGTGACCGAGAGCATCAGCATCTGGACGAGTTGGCCGACGGTGAATTCGTCCAGACGGGGCAGCCGGATGTCGGCGGTCGGACGACGGTCCTGGGCGTAGGCCTGGTTGGTGCCGCGAATGGCCGCCCCGAGAAGTTCGGGCATCGTCCGTCCGGCCAGCCGATTCAGGCCGTCGCTGTCATCGGCTCGCGCCGGGATGACAAGAGGCGTGCTGCCGGGGTCGTCGATCAGCAGGTTGGTGATCAATTTGTCTCGTCGGCCGTCCTGGTGTTGCTGGCCGCGACTGTGCAGGTCGCGGGTATTGACGACCGTCAGTGGCGTGGCACCACGACCATCCTTACCGAGACTCTCGGAGAGCAACTGGTCGTGCCACAGTCCCAGTGGCTCGAGGGCTTTTGTCCAGACCGAGAGCACGCGGATCGAGAGGCCGTGGTGCTCCTCGGCGGTGATCGACGTCGCGGCATGGTCCAGGACGGGGTTGTTGCCGGGATCGGTTTCCCGGAATCGTCGGGTCGTGGCCAGGGCTCCCGCGAGCAGTTGACGGATATCGAGGCCGAGGATGGCTGCCGGCAGCAGGCCGACAGCCGTCAGGATCGAAAACCTCCCGCCGATCCTCTCCGGCAGGCTGAAGATGTTCTCACATCCGATGGTCCGGGCCATCTCGCGCAGTCGGCTTTCGGCCCCGGTCATCACCGCCAGTGCGCCGGGGACCTCGGCTGGATCCTCACAACGTGACTCCAACGCGGCCAGGAAGACACGCAACGCGACGGCGGTCTCCAGGGTATTGCCCGACTTGCTGGTGACCAGCAGAGCCCATCGCCGACCGGCCAGCTGGGCGAGTCGATCGAGCAGGGCGACCAGGGAATTGTTGTCGAGATTGTCACCCTCGAAGTAGACCCGCGGCGAGTCCCCGCGGGCCTGGCGAGGGCGTTCGTTGTGAAAGGGATCGCACAGTGCGCTGAACAGCGCACGGGGACCCATCGATGAACCACCGATTCCCAGCAGCACGATCTCGTCGTTCTGGTCACGAAACGCCGAGGCCGTTTCCTCGATCCGCGACAACTCGGTGTCGTCGGCGAGCATCTTCTCGGGCCAGTCGACGAAATCGATGTCGAGTGGGTTGAAGGAGGTTGATGTCGGCGGGTCGGTGAGATCTCCCAGCAGCGTCTCGCGTGCGGTGACCAACCGCTGGACGACGGTTTCCCGGGCAGCGGCATCCAACACGGCGTCGGCCGCTGCAGGGTCGTATTGCAGGAGGTCGCTCATCGCCTGATCGGCTCCCTTCGTCAAGTCGCCCCGGTCACGCATCGTCCGGGGGTGAGATCCCGAAATCCTCGATCGTCAACAACGATCGAAACGGCAGTTCTCGCTCGGCGAATGTTCGGGCACCACCTTCCATGCGATCGACAACGCCGACGACCTCGACGACACGGCAACCGAATTCCTCGATCCGCTCGACGGCCAGCATCGCGCTGCCCCCGGTGGTGACCACGTCATCGAAGACGACCACCCGGGCGTCTTTTTCGGCAGGACCCTCGACGAACCGGCCGGTCCCGTGCCCCTTGGCCTCCTTGCGAACCAACAGGCCTTCCAGGGGACGGCCCCGTTCGGCGGCCACCGTTAGCAGGCCGCCGATGATCGGATCGGCACCGATCGACATCCCGCTGACCACGTCGTACTCGACATCCTCGAGCAACTCGAACAGTCCCTCACAGATCAATCGCAGTCCGTCGGCATGCAGCAGGATCTGTTTGCCGTCGAGGTAATAGGAGGAGCTGCGACCGCTGGCGAGAGTGAACTCGCCGAACTTCAACGCCCGCTGGTGGAACAGGTCGATCAGGGCTTGGCGATCATACATGGGATGCGGGCGATCCGGGGCGTGACGACGATTGGCGAACGTGACAGCCCGCCATCTTAGCGGTGGATCACCACTTCACAACCGGTCACCAGCATCCCGTAGAGTCGCTCGATGTCGCGATTGTGCATTCTCACGCAGCCTCGCGACTCGGACCGGCCGATCGATTTGGGTTCGTTGGTCCCGTGGATTCCGTAACCCTCGCCCAGGTCAATCCAGAACTGCCCCAGCGGGTTCTCGGCAGTCCCCCCGGCAATCACCCGGCCGTCGGGATCGGTGTACTGGGGATCGGGGATCTTGCGAAGGACACGAAATCGCCCGAGTGGCGTCGAGTTGTCCTTGCCGATGCCGATCCGGAACCGGCAGACGTACTCGCTGCCGGCACCGACCAGCAGTGTGAAGTCATCCAGGCCGACGATTACCCGGAACGGCCCCCGGATGACCTTCAACTTCTGGCCGGCACGGATCCGCCGGGGATCGATCTGGTTGACCGCGGCGAGATATTGCCAGCCGACCTGAAACCGTGGGGCAATCCGTGCCAGCGAATCACCGGGGCCGATCGTGTAGGCGGGAATCACGTGGGATCGCGGCGAAAAGTACACTGCCGCGGCCGTTTGTTCGATCCGATCCTGAATCTCGGGTCGACGGACCGGCTGCTGGAAATAGACCTGCGAGAGTGCTGTATGGGCTCGGCCGATCTCCCCGTCCTGGATCAACCGGTCGATCTCGACAAGTGTCGTCGGCAGCGGAACCACTGGTCGTGTGGCCGTGGCAGGTTTGATTTCGGGTGTTCCGGGGTTCGTCGAGATCGCATCGGCGGTGACGATCGGACCGGATCCCGGTTGTTTCTCTCGGAAGATCGGTGCCGGAGGGAATGAGGAAGAGATCCCGGCCAGCGCCGGGGAACCCTCCGGGCCTGGATCGACCGGGGGCTCCGACTGTTCGGGCAAGTCCAGCGGGGCTTCCCGATCGGACAACCGCGATTGTGCGGGTGCCGGTCGTTGGACGAGACCGTTGGTTACGAACGGCTGGAACGGGTTCGGCCACCAGCCACCGCGATGCCCCAGCCAGCCGCCGACGGCGACCGCGAGCAGGAGAAGAAACAGGAGGCCGGCTCCTCCTCCTTGATCTCGACGGCGCGACATTTTCTGGTCCTTGCCTGAACGCGGGCGGGGATCCTAGCAGACGAGGTTACAACCGGCGATGGGAATCGTGGCGATCAACTTCCACGAACCACGTACGAGCCGGGAAGTCGCCGCACCAGGCGCTTCATCTCCAGTACGGTCAGCGTCGCCAGCGTGGCAGCCGCTTCCAGGGGCGATCTCCGCAGCAGTTCGTCGAGGTGCTGGGGATCGGGACCGACGATTCCCAGCACCTGCCGTTCCCTGTCGTTGAGCGACAATTCCCGCGGCACGTGGATCGTCGCCGTGTCGTCCAGGCGAACCGGTCGGATCAATGGACCCAGTTCCTCGAGGATGTCGTCGAGCCCGGTGACGAGTCGTGCTCCATCCTTGAGCAGGTCGTGGCAACCCTGGCTGGCCGGACTGTCGATCGGACCGGGTACCGCAAAGACCTCGCGTCCCTGTTCGATCGCGTGTCGTGCCGTGTGCAAGGCACCGCTGCGGCGCGTGGCTTCAACGACGACCACGCCCAATGCCAGCCCGCTGATGATCCGGTTGCGTTGAGGAAACAGGCCGGCCACCGGCGTCTGATCAAGCCGCGCCTCGCTGACGACGGCTCCGTAGCGTGTGACCTGTTCCGCCAGGTCGACGTGCTCGGGAGGATAGACGTGATTGACGCCGGTGGCGAGTACCGCGATCGTGCGGCCCCCTGCGGCCAATGCTGCCCGGTGGGCGACACCGTCGATTCCACGGGCCAATCCACTAACGATGGTCAGGCCTGCACGTGCCAACCCGCCGGCGAGTCGGTCCGCCACCCGGCGACCGTAGGTCGTGCAGCGGCGGCTGCCGACGATCGCGACGGCCAACTGGTCGACGTCCGCCAGGTCCCCACGGACGTAGAGCAATTCCGGGGGATCGGGAATTTCCTCCAACAGCGGTGGGAAGGCATCGCCCCCGCGATCGACCAGGCCGATTCCCGAATCGTGACAGCGTTGCAGGATCTTGCGGGCAGACTCGCGGCCGACGGCGGCCACGATCGCGTCGGCCAACCGGGGTCCGATTCGCGGGACCTCCAGCAACCGTTGCCTGTCGGCTCGCAGGATGGCCGTCGGAGAACCGACGTGCTCGCGAAGCAACTGCAGGATTCGCGGGCCGACTCCAGGGACCAACTGCAGCCGCAGCCGGTCCAGTAGAATGTCATCGCCGTGAGGTTTTCTGGTCATCCGGTGTTCTCCGCTCAACGTGTCGAGAGTCAAACACCGCAGCAACCGAATTCTATCGGCCCGCGGGGCCGGCGGGTATGATCCTCTACGGATTCGAAGAAAATTCGTCTCGAGGCCGGGCTGGATGAGCAGGGCGGAAAAACCGATCGACGAGAAACGCGATGCTGCTATTGGCCTGGTCGGGGTCGGATTGCTCGGCAACGCCCTGGCATCGCGGCTGATCCTGGCAGGGTTCCCGGTGACCGGTTGGGATGTCAACGCCGACGCGCGACGGGGGCTGGAAGAACTGGGCGGAACCGTTGCCAGCGGAGTGGTCGACGCCATGAGTTGCCCACGTGTTTTTCTCAGCCTGCCGCATGACGGGATCGTGGCCGAGGTGCTTGCCGAGTCGGCTGACGTTCTCGAGGCAGGAATGCTGGTGATCGACACCACCACCGGCGATCCCGACAGCCAGGCCGCGGCAGGAGCCGGGTTGGCCGAACGCGGCGTGGCCTATCTCGATGCCACCATCGCCGGTTCGAGCCGCCATGTCCGCGAGGGATCCGCGGTCGTGATGGCCGGGGGAGATGCCGGGGCGTTTGCCGCGTGCCGCGAACTCCTCGACAGCTTTGCCTCGCGGACGATCCACGTCGGTCCCTGCGGCAGCGGTTCCCGCATGAAACTGGTGGTCAACCTCGTCCTGGGTCTGAACAGGGCGGCCCTGGCGGAAGGGTTGGCCCTGGCCGGTGGTTTTGGCCTGGATCTCCCCCTCGTGCTGGAATGCCTGCAGGCCGGTCCCGCCCGCTCCCGCGTGATGGAAGACAAGGGCCGGAAGATGATCAACAGCGAGTTCCAGCCCCAGGCCCGGCTGGCTCAACACCTCAAGGACGTCGGCTTGATTCTTGCCTCGGGAGAACAACACGACGTGTCGCTGCCACTCTCGGTGGTGCACGAGAGGCTGCTGGCGGTTGTCGAGGCGGCCGGATTCGGTGGAGAGGACAACAGCGCTGTGTTTCGAGCTTATGGTGCAGGTGGTGGTGGCCGGTTGCTCGATTGACAGGTGGGTTGAATTCTGACCGGCGAAGGATGTAATGAGGTCATGGCTGTGACAATTCGCCCGATCGGTCTGGCGCTGCTTGTGATCTGTTCGACCGTGTCGGTGACCGTCGCCGGTCGGCCGGCAACGGTGGCTTTCCGGACCGACGGACCCCGGGTCGCGATCACGATCGATGGTCGTCGGTTTGCGGTCTACGTCTTCAGCGATCCCGCGATCCGGCGTCCGTACTTCACGGCGGTCAAGGCGCCAACCGGTCAACAGGTGACCAGGCGTCATCCCCCGCGGCCGGGCGTCGATTCGACCGATCACGCCACGATGCATCCCGGCATCCAACTGGCCTTCGGTGATCTTGGCGGGGCCGATTTCTGGCGAAACAAGGCCAGGGTGATTCACGAGGAGTTTGTCGAGAAGCCCCGGGGCGGGCCGGCGACCGGCAGTTTCACGGTCCGGCAACGCTACGTGGCCGGCAAACGGACGGTGTGCCGCGAGGTCTGTCGTCACACGGTGCTGGTGCGGCCACACGGGATCCTGTTGACCTACGATTCGCAGTTCTGGTCGGACGAATCCGATTTCGCGTTTGGCGATCAGGAAGAGATGGGATTGTCGGTACGCGTCGATCGCGAACTTCGCGTTCGCGGTGGACGGGGTGTGATCACCAACAGCGAGGGACGACGCAACGAGAAGGCGGTCTGGGGACGGCAGGCCCTGTGGTGTGCCTACGGCGGCATCCGGGGAAAAAACCACGTCGGTGCGATCCTGATGCCTCATCCCGGCAATTTTCGCGTGTGCTGGTTTCATGCTCGCGACTACGGGTTCCTGGCCGCCAATCCCTTTGGACGAAAGGCCTTCACCCGGGGGGAAGCCAGTCGCGTGGTCGTGAAGCGGGGCAGGAAATTTCGTCTGCGATACGGCGTGTTGATTCACGGAACCCCGGCCGACAAGCCCGTCGAACCCGGGGTTGCCTATGCCGACTACCTGGACGTGATCGGCAACAAGTGACACCCGAACAGGCGGAACCGGAATGGGAACAACTGACCAACGAGAAATTGATTTCCTGGAAAGGATGATTCCACGATGAGTGACAACAGGGTTCGCTGGGGAATTCTCAGCACGGCGAAGATCGGGACCGAGAAAGTCATTCCCGCGATGCAGCAGGCCGAGTTCTGCGAGATCACCGCGATTGCCTCGCGTGACGCCGACCGGGCGCGGGCCGCAGCCGATGCGCTGGGCATTCCCAACAGCCATGGCAGTTACGAGGCCCTGCTGGCCGACCCGGAAGTCGATGCCGTCTATAACCCGTTGCCCAACCACCTGCACGTGTCGCTGTCGATCCAGGCCCTGGAAGCCGGCAAGCACGTGCTGTGCGAAAAACCAATCGGGCTGACATCCGCGGAAGGGCAACAACTGGTCGAGTCCGGGGCCGCCCACCCGGACCTGAAACTGATGGAGGCCTTCATGTATCGCCACCATCCGCAATGGCAAAGAGCCCGGGAGATCGTCGAAAGCGGTGGAATCGGGGAACTGAGAACAATCCAGACGGCGTTTGCCTACTTCAATGATGACTCGGCCAACATCCGCAACATTGCCGAGATCGGAGGTGGTGGCCTGATGGACATCGGTTGCTATGCCATCTCGCTGTCGAGATTCGTGTTCGCTGCCGAGCCGGATCGGGTCGTGGGAGTTGTCGAGTATGACGAGACGTTCGGGACCGACCGGCTGGCCTCGGCAATTCTTGACTTCGGCCGGGGGACGAGCACCTGGACCTGTTCGACACAGCTCAACCCCTACCAGCGGGTCAACATCTTCGGGACCACCGGTCGCGTGGAGATCGAAATTCCCTTCAATGCGCCGCCGGATCGTCCCTGCCGGATGTGGCATGACCGTGGCGGCGAGATTGAACTGATCGAGTTTCCCGTGTGCGACCAGTACGGGATCCAGGGTGACCTGTTCAGTCGTGCGATTCTCGATGACACGCCGGTTCCGACCCCGATCACCGACGCCGTGGCCAACATGCAGGTCATCGAGGCGGTTGTTGAGAGCGGTCGTTGCGGGGGATGGGTGAGTCTGTCATGACCGTTCGCTGGGGTATCCTGGGTTGCGGAGACGTGGCGCGGCGACGGGTGGCCGGGGCGATTGCCGACGATCCGGACAGCCGGTTGCTGGCCGCCTGTCGACGCAATGGTACGGCCCTGGAACAATTCTGCAGCGACTTCGGTGTCGATCGCGGGTACACCGACGAGGCCGACCTGGTCGGCGATGCGGACATCGATGCGGTCTACATCGCCACCCCGGTCAACCGGCACCTGGATCAGACGCTGGCCTGTGCCGCGGTTGGCAAGCACGTGCTGTGCGAGAAACCGATGGCGATGTCGGTCGAGGAATGTGACCGCATGATCGCCGCCTGCGAGACGGCGGGCGTGAGGCTGGGCCTGGCCTACTACCGCCGGTTCTACCCGGTGGTCGACCGGATCCGCGACCTGGTCAGCGAGGGCCGCATCGGGACGGTCTTCTCGATCACCGCCGTCACGGCCACTCCGTTCACGTTCACTCCCGGGGATGACGGTTACTGGCGAGTGGTGCTCGAGGAGGGGGGCGGTGGTGCGTTGATGGACATCGGCAGCCACCGCCTGAACCTGTTCCTGGACCTGTTTGGACCGATCGCGGACGTTCGCGGTTTCTGCTCGACCCGGGCCGGCGACTTCGCGGCAGACGACGCGGCCCTGCTGACCGTTCGATTCGAGAGTGGCGTGCTGGGAACGCTGCAGTGCTATTTTGGCGTCCCCGTCGATCCCGACGAGTTCGTCGTGGTGGGGACCGAAGGACGGCTGGTCGCCACGCCGCTCAACAGCGGCCACCTGGTGATCGAGACGGCCGGGGGAGTCGAAACCGAGTCGCATCCGCCGTCGGAGAACTTCAACTTGCCACTGATCACCGACTTTGTCGATGCGATCCGCACGGGGCGGGCACCCCGGGTCGACGGGCACGAGGGCCGGTCGACCAACGAGGTCATCGAGCGAGGGTACCGGTTCGGCCAGGCATGATTGCCGGTGGCCGTTGCCCAAACAAGGTTCAGACGAGTTCCTTGATCAACTCCCGTTCGTAGCTCAGGAACTGCGGCCGCCCGTTGGGATCGATCAGCGTGGTCGTGTTGCAGTCGATGCCCAGCTGGTGGTAGAGCGTGTGGAAGATCCGCTGCAGCCGGATCGGGTTGTCCTTGGGACGTTCGCCCCTGGAGTTGGTCGAACCGATCACCTGGCCGTGCTTGAAGCCACCACCGGCGATGAAGAAGAATGCCGCCGAGGGCCAGTGGTCACGGCCCTTGTTGCCGTTGACCCGCGGGGTCCGGCCGAATTCTCCCGACATCATGATGATCGTGTCATCGAGCATGCCGCGGGCGTCCAGGTCCTCGATCAACGCGGTCAACTTCCGCGACAGGCCGGGCAGCCGGCCCCGCATCGAGTTGAAGTTGTTGCCGTGGGTGTCCCAACCACCCCAGGTCATCGTCACGCAGCGAACACCCTCCTCGATCAGCCGGCGTGCGGCCAACAGGTTGTTGTCGCCGTAGCGTTCGCGGGTTCGCGGATCCTCGGCACCGGTGTCCAGGGCCTTGGCGATCCGGCCCGAGACAACCAGGTCCAACGCCCGGCCGGTGTAGCTGTCGACCGCGTCGAACATCCCGCGGCGATCGATACCTTTCTTCAGACGGTCCAGGCCCGACAAAAGCACCCGGCGGTCGTCGAGGCGTTCAAGCGAGACGTTCTTCAGCGTCAGGTTCTGCCGTCCGGTGCTGTCGGGCCGGTAGGCCGCGTAGGTCTGGCCAAGGAACCCGGGACTCGAACCAGCGAAGTCGATCGCCGTCGGCGCCATCCCGTGAGCCGTTTCCTGGGCCGGGCCCCAGACCTTCGACATGACCGCACCCACGCCGGGGCGACCGCCGATCGAACGCAGCGAATTCACGCTCCAGCCCGAATCGCTCTGGTTGGTCGTGTGCTCGTTGTTCATTCCCTGGGTCGACCGGATGATCGAATACTTGTCAGCGACGCCGGCGAGTTCCGGCATCAGCTCGCAGATTTCCACTCCTGGGACACTCGTTTCGATCGGACGAAACTCGCCCCGGTACTCCTTGGGCGCCTCGGGCTTGAGGTCGAAGGTGTCCATGTGTGTCGGACCACCGTGCAGGAAGATGTTGATCAGTGACTTCCCGGTCACCTCTTTCGGCGTCGATTCGGCCTCGGCTCGCAACAGGCCCGGCAAGGCCATCCCGGCTCCACCCATTGCCAGTGCACCGATGTGCAACGCGTCTCGCCGCGTTACGCCGTCACAGTAGTTCCGCTTCGTGCCGTGGATCGTCAACATACCGAAAGCTCCTTCCAGGAGTGTGGCTTATTCGGATCGTCTCGATTCGGGGTTTCTACTGACCAGCCTCTATTGTCCAAGTTTCGACCGAATGGATCAACGTGTGTTGATCCATTCGGTCGGGTTTCAGGAGTTTTCCCGGAGGGAACTTTCGAAAAATTGGCAGAACCCGCAGAGATGATGTGATTTCCGAGACGATGGTCTTCGGTTTGTCTGAAGGCGACAATCGGGCGCTGGAATGAGTACGATGGTCACCGCGTTGCCGACCGACCGAACCGGAGAAATGATCAAATGGCCGAACAATCTCAGGATGCCCAGCCCCAGGACTCCGGGCCGGTGATGATCTCCACCGACGGATCGGTCCCA
>Ga0163108_10002496_pt1 | contig 13300 bp, 12 predicted proteins | sample Fk1155metaG_FD_109644 | JGI IMG/M metagenome (GOLD analysis project Ga0163108, IMG submission 109644) | Marine microbial communities from the Central Pacific Ocean - Fk160115 155m metaG | ecosystem: Environmental > Aquatic > Marine > Oceanic > Photic zone | place: The Central Pacific Ocean...
AGATTCCTCGGCAGATTCCTCGGCAGATTCCTCGGCAGATTCCTCGGCAGATTCCTCGGCAGATTCCTCGGCAGATTCCTCGGCAGATTCCTCAGCAGATTCCTCGGCAGATTCCTCGGTCGGGGGCTGCTTCTTCCGGTCGTGCTTGGTCCTCATTCGCAGGTTGAGGAACTCGACGAACAGGGCAAACGCCATCGCGAAATAGATGTAGCCTTTCTGGATGTGCATGCCGGTCGATTCGGCTGTCAGCATCACGCCGATCAGGATCAGGAAGCTCAACGCGAGGATCTTCAACGTGGGATTTTCATCGATGAACCGGCTGATCGCATCGGCGCAGAAGAGCATCACGCCGACGGCGAGAATGATCGCGATCACCATCACCGACAGGTCGTTGGCCATCCCCACGGCGGTAATCACCGAGTCGAGCGAAAAGACGATATCGAGCAGGGCGACCTGAAAGATCACGCTGCCGAAACTGACCGATGTCTCTTCATCCTCGTCGCCGGCTTCCCCTTCCAGCGCATCGTGCACCTCGTGAACGCTCTTGCCGATCAGGAACAGCCCACCGGCAAACAGGATCAGGTCCTTGACGCTGAAAATGTCGTCTTCCGGCAACCAGCTCTCCGGGAAGCCCCATTCCGAGAATGTCAGCAGCGGGCTGCTGAAGAAGCTGTCCTCACCGGAATTGACCATCGAGAACAGCAGGATCAGCAACAGCAGCCGGGTGAGCAACGCGGCGGCCAGGCCCAGCCGGCGGGCGAGTCCCTGCTGGTCTGCAGGCAATCGGCCGCAGAGAATGGCGATGAAGACCACGTTGTCGATGCCCAGCACGATTTCCATGCCGGTCAGTGCCACCAGCGCCAGAAACCACTCCATGATTCTCTCTCCCGAATGCCACCGCCGGGGCGGTTTGTTCCGCGTCGATTGAACCGATACGATAGCCTCTGTCGTCCATCCAGAGCCACTCTTTCCCTGGCTTGACCTGTCTTCTTCTGTTTTGCCGGCCCGGTTCACGATGCACCAACCCCTGGCCTATCTCAACGGACAGTTGATTCCCGGCGACCAGGCGCTGCTGCCGGTCTTTGATGCCGGCATCGTCCAGGGCGCGACGGTCTCCGAGACTCTCCGCACCTTCGCCCAGCGGTTGTTCCGTCTCGACGAGCACCTGCAGAGGCTGGCGCGGTCGCTGGATTCGGTCGGGTTTGACATCGGGATCTCTCTCGATGACCTGGCCGGAACCTGCCGGGACCTGGTGGCTCACAACACCGTCGGTCTCGAGGCGGAAGCCGACCTCGGCCTGGTCCTGTTCGTGACCGCCGGAGCCTATGCGACCTATGCCGGCGAAGTGGCTCGACACGGTCCGGCCCGGCCGACCGTCTGCATCCACACGTTTCCGCTGCCATTTGAACTGTGGGACGACATGCAGTCGCAGGGCCTGCACCTGGTGATTCCCTCGGTGCGGCAGTTGCCGGCGTCGTGCGTCGATCCGGCGATCAAGCACCGCAGCCGGTTGCACTACTACCTGGCCGACCGCGAGGCCCGCCGTGACGACGAAAACGCCCGGGCGCTGCTGCTGGACGAGCAGGGCCGGATCACCGAAACGGTTGCCGCCAGTTTCCTGATCGTCGTCGGCACACAAGTCATTTCGCCGGTGGCCGAGCGGGTGCTGCCGGGCATCAGCTTGCAGGTCCTCCGGGAGCTGTGCGACGACCTGGGGCTGGAATTCGAACAACAGGAGCTTCAAGCCGCCGACCTGGACCGGGCCGACGAGGCCCTGGTGGCCAGCACTCCGTATTGCCTGGCACCGGTGACCCGCATCAACGGACAGCCGGTCGGTGACGGCGAGCCCGGCCCGATCGCCGACCGCCTGCTGACGGCGTGGGACACGCTGGTCGGACTGGACATTCGAAAACAAATCCGACAGGGTGCCCAGCTCCGCCGTGCTTCGCTGGCGACCTTGCCGGAACATTGCTGACAGGCTCACGCGGATCGGAAACCACCAACGCAAGGGAGTCGTCCCATGACGACCGTCACCGAGATCATCTCCGATGCCCAGACCACCGAGGAAAAGTTCCTGCGGCAGATCATGGTGCGTTCGCAGATGAAGGAATTCGTCGCGAATCCACTGATCATGGTCCGGGCCGACGGCGTGCACTACTGGGACGTCAACGGCAAGCAGTATCTCGACGGACTCTCGGGGATTTATGTCGCCAGCGTCGGCCACAACAACCGTCGCGTGATCGAGGCGATCAAGCAGCAGCTCGACACGCTGACCTTCTCGCCGGTGATGCACGGCACCAATCCGCTGGCGGTGCAGTTGGCCAACAAGCTCGTCGAGGTCGCCCCCGATGACATGGCGGCAACAAAGTTCTTTTCGGGCGGTTCGGAGACGACCGAGGCGGCCATCAAGATGGCCCGGCAGTACCACCGGCTGACCGGCAACGCGACCAAGTACAAGATCATCGGCCGCTACCACTCGTGGCACGGATCAACGATGGGGTCACTCTCGGCCGGGGGCCTGAAATCCCGCCGGGCCGTCAACGAACCACTGGCACCTGGATTCCTGCATGTTTTTCCCCCGACGTGCTACCGCTGCCCGTTCGACAAGTCCTACCCCGAGTGCGACCTGACCTGTGCTCGCCTGGTCGACGACGTGATCGACCTGGAGGACCCCGACACGGTGGCCGCGGTGATCGTCGAACCGATCGGGCATACCGGCGGTGTGATCGATCCGCCCGAGGAATACCTGCCGATGCTGCGGGAGTACTGCGACCGGCACAACGTGTTGTTGATCTTCGATGAGATCATCACCGGGATGGGCCGCACCGGCGAGATGTTCGCCGCCCAGACCTTCGGCGTCACCCCCGACCTGCTCTGCCTCGGCAAGGGACTCTCCGGCGGCTACGCCCCGATTGCCGCGTTGCTGTGCCGTCAACACGTCGCCGACGCCTTCTGGGGCGATCTGGAAACGAACCCCGGTTTCGTCGAGGGGCACACGTTCGAGGGCAACCCGATCTCTTCGGCCGCCGGGATGGCCACGCTCTCGGAAATCATCGAACACGATCTGTGCGCCAACGTTCGCCGCCAGGGCGAGCGACTCAGGGCCGGGTTGGCCGCGTTGTCCCGGCACGGGATCGTCGGCGACCTGCGAGGCAAGGGACTGCTGCAGTGTGTCGAGATCGTCAAGGACCCCGACACCAAGCAGCAGTTCGACCCGCCGATCGGGCAGCTGATCGGCCGCCGCGCGTTGGAGAACGGCTTGATCACCCGCTTCGATCCTCACTGGCTTGCCCTGGGTCCTCCGCTGACGGTCAATGACGAGCAGATCGACGAGATGCTCGCCATCCTCGAGCAGAGCATCGTCGAGGTGCTCGGTGAGCAGGGGTAACCCGGTGGAAACGGCTCCCCATGTGCTGGTGATCGGAACCGGGTCGATCGGCGAGCGGCACACCCGCTGTTTCCTGACGACGGGGCGGGCCGAGGTTTCCATCTGCGAGACCAACGACGAGGTGCGTTCGCGAGTCCAGGACCTGTATGACCTGCGGGCCGCCCACGCCGACCTCGACACGGCCCTGTCGAATCCGTCCGGGCCGCCCGACATCGCCGTGATCTGTACGCCGGCTCACCTGCACGTGGGCATGGCGACAAGATTGCTCGAGGCGGGGATTGCCGTGCTCTGCGAGAAACCACTCTCGACATCATTGGAGGGAACCCGGCGTTTGGCCGAACTGGCCCGGGCCGACACGGCCCGGTTCTCGATGGCCTATGTCCACCGTGCCCATCCGCTGCACATCGCCGTTCGCGAGCAACTGCAATCCGGCCAACTGGGCCGACCGCTCGAGGTGATCATGGTCTCCGGCCAGCACTTCCCGCACTACCGCCCGGCCTACCGGGAGATCTACTACACCGACCGCGCCACCGGTGGCGGGGTGATCCAGGACGGCCTGACGCACATGGTCAACCTGGTCGAGTGGCTGGTCGGCCCGATGACCCGGGTGGCCGCCGACTGCGACCACCTGCGACTCGAAGGTGTCGAGATCGAGGATTCGGTACACGCCATCGCCCGGCACGGTGACGTGATGGTCGGCTACACGCTCAACCAGCACCAGGCTCCCAACGAGAGCACCCTGGTGGTGATCTGCGAGCGGGGCACGATCAAGGTCGAAACGCACCGAAACCGCTGGCAGCTGGTCACCGCTCCGGACACCCCGTGGACCGATCACACGATCCAGCCACTGCAGCGCGACGACGTCTTTATCAGCCAGGCCCATTGTTTCCTTGACTACGTCGCCGGCAAAAGGCCACCGCTGTGCCCGTTCGACGAGGGCTTGCAGACGCTGCGGGGCAATCTGGCGATCATGACCGCTGCCGACACGGCCACCTGGCAGGACGTGTGACGGGTCCGGTGACCGGTCAGTCGACGTCGAGCCCCATGCCCAGGTGCTGCTCGCGGGCTGTCGCGGTGTGCCGGACGTGAGCTGCCTCGTTTCGTTGTGCCGAGGCGGTATGGTAGACCAGGGCAAACGCCCGCCGGTGACGATCGGTGGTCGTATTGCAGTCGGCACTGTGGATCGTGTCGCCGTGATGGACGGTGAGATCGCCCGGCTGCAGGCAGGCCGGCACCTGGGCCGCCGCCTCCTCGTCGCTCCAGTCGGAAATCCCCTGGGAGAATCCCAGCACCCGGGTCCGTGTATGAGGCCGCAGGCCGTCGCGGTGCGTGCCCGGCAGGTACTTCAGGCAGCCGTTTTCCGTGTCCACCGGATCCAGGGCCAGCCACATGGTCAGCGGGGATGGATCGAGGTTGATGTAGAAGTTGTCCTGGTGCGGGGGCGTCGGATGAGCGGTTCCCGGCGGCTTGTTGAACCACTCGGGTCTGCCCACCCGGACCGGTTCGCCCATCAACGCCTCGGCCAGGCTCACGAACGGCTCGCGGATCCCGAACTCGGCGAAGTACGGATCCACCATGTGCTGCATCTGGCTGAGAGATTCCGGTGAACCTTGCTCCTGGAAGAAGGCCGCCGAATCCGGCAGCGTGGGGACCACCTCGGAGACGTACCGATCGAGTTCCCCGACGAGTTCTTCAAATGCGGCGCCCTGGTAGAAGCCGGGGATTATGACGTAACCGTCCCGCAGGTAGTCATCGCGGTAGCGGGTGTACTCGTCGACGGCCGACGCCGTGCAGATCGCGCTCGCTGCGTTATTCATATCACCAACCGTTTGAAGAATTCCTGCCGTTGTTCAACCTCGAGCCGGTCGTCGACGCGGCCGTCTTCGATCGAATCACCGATCATCGCAAAGACCTCGCGGGCTGCATCACCCACCTGGTCGATCTCGGCGGCGCCCTGGGCCGCGTTGAGGTAAAACGAGGTGTAGCCGTGGTTACCTCGCTTGGCCATTTCCTGGACGTAAAGCGTGCCGAGCTTGTTGTTGAGTACCGGGTCGTCGACGGGGAACTCCAGGTGCGGGTGGTAGTCGATCCCGCGGCAGCGGATCGCCACGCCCACCTCGTCGGCGACGGCGTTGAGCCGTTGCTTGAGTGCCACGCCGGTTTGTCGCATCGTCTCGGCCGAGTTCCGTGACCGCAGCTCGGTCAACGTGGCAACTGCCGCAGCCAAGCCCACCGCCTCACCCCAGTAGGTACTGGAAACAAACATCTGCGCGGCCGGTTCCATCACCTCGCGGCGTCCGACAACCGCCCCCATCGCGTAACCGTTGGAGATCGACTTGGCGAACGCCGCCATGTCGGGCACGACACCGAGTACCGTTTGCACGCCGGCATCGGAGGGGCGGAACCCGGTCGACACCTCGTCGAAAATCAACACCGCGCCATGGTCACGACAAAGTTGCTGGACTCCTTCGAGATACCCTTCCGGCGGCAATTCCGAACGCATCGGCTCCATCATCACCGCGGCGACCTCTCCGGCATTCTGTTCGAATCGATCCGCGAGGCTCTCCAGATCACCGTAGGCGAAGGGAATCGCCGTCCCGGCCAGCGCCTTGGGCACTCCGATCGGCTCGATCCCGGGAAAGAGGTGCTGGTCGAGATTCGCATCGCTGGCATGGTTGGCGGCCTGGTACCAGTCGTGCCAGCCGTGGTAGCCGCAGAAGAGGATCTTGTCGCGGCCGGTGGATCCTCGAGCGATCCGCACGGCCACCGCACAGGCGTCTCCCCCACCGCGGGCGTAGCGAACCATCTCGGCGCAGGGAATCCGCTCGACGAGCAACTCGGCGAGTTCCAGTTCGAGTTCGTGGGTGATCGAGAAGTTGGCACCCTTTTCGATCTGCGCCCGGACGGCGTCATCGACGACCGGATCGGCGTAGCCGAGAATCACCGAACCGATCGCGCTGCACCAGTCGATGTACTCGTTGCCGTCGACGTCCCAGATCCGCGGCCCCTTGCCGCGGCTGGCGACGACCGGGCTGACCCCCAGGGCAAAACGCGTCGGACGCCGACTGATCAGCTGCGTCCCTCCGGGTATCAGCTCCAACAGCCGTTCGTACATCTGCATCGAACGGGCAATCCGCCCACCGGTCGTCGCGTCGGTTGTCGCCATGGTTGTCTCCTGCCGGATCTCGTTCAAAGCACGCCGTATTTCTCGTACGCATCGGTCGCCTTCATGCCACCCCGGATTGCATCGCGGGTGATGTTCTCGGCGTGGACCTTCTGCCACGCATCGCGGATCGCCTGTTCCTCGATTTCGGCCGGGACCACGACCACGCCGTCAGCATCGGCGACGACCAGATCACCCGAGCAGAAGCGGACGCCGTCGATTTCGACGGGGACATCGATCTCGACAACGCGTTGCCGATCCTTGCTGTCGTAGATGTTTCGATGGCGGGCGAAGACGGGAAATGCCATCTCGCGCATCTGTCGCAGATCGCGAACGGCCCCGTCGACGATCGCGCCGACGCACCCACTGTTGCAGGCGGCCGTCGAGAGCAACTCGCCCCAGATCCCCGAGCGGTTTGAACCGCCGGCAGCAGCAATCAGCACGTCATCGGGCTGGCAGGCGTCGACGGCTTTCAGTTCCAGTTCATACGGACTCGGGTCGGAATGAAACAGGTCCCCCCACAGAGTGGTCCGGCAGCGGCCCACGAGCACGGTCTCGACAGTCAGCGGTTCCAGGGGCACCCGCGGCGATTGCCGCCGGTAGCCCAGCGCGTCCAGCGCATCGCAGACAACCGCCGCATAGAGCGACTCCCTGATCATCTCGAGAGTGATTGTCTCGGGTGAGACGTCCGTCATCGTGGTCTGCCCCCCCCCGGGGCGAAGGAACCGTTGCCGCGGGTTTCCCTTGGCTGTCGACAGCCTATAGTATGCCACGCATCATGACCGACACCATCGAATTGCAGACAATTGAGGTCGTGGGGAAGGCCGAGGGCCCACACCTGTTGATCACCGGCGGCGTGCACGGTGACGAGTTCGAATCGATGACGGCGATCCGCCGGTTGGCAATCGCCGTCGACGCGTCGGAACTGTCGGGCCGATTGACACTGGTCCCGGTCGTCAACGAGGCCGCATTCCTGGCCGGGAACCGCACGGCCGAAGACGGCCTGGACCTGGCCCGGGTCTGCCCGGGAGACCCCGAGGGCAGTGTCACGCTGCGAACCGCCGTCGCGCTCTCGCAGTTGATCGAATCGGCCGACTACTACATCGACCTGCACTCCGGCGGCATCATCATGGATGTCTGGCCGATGTCGGGTTACGGGCTCAGCGATGACCCCGCGATCCTCGACGTGCAACGACGGATGGCCCACGCGTTCAACCTGCCGGTCATCTGGGGTACCGCCGGCAATCTCAACGGCCGCTCGCTGTCGGTCGCTCGCGATGCCGGTGTTGCGGCGATCTACACCGAGTACCTCGGTGGCGGCCGTTGCTCGCCCGAGGGTGCCGACGCCTATTTCGAGGGCTGCCTGAACGTGATGGCCGAACTGGAGCTGCTGAAGCGGGAGCGACCGGCCTCGGCAGTCACCCTCCGGATCGAAGATCCCCGCCCCGGTTCCGGCCACATGCAAGTCCAGAACCCCTCGCCGATCACCGGGCAGTTCACCCCGGCGGTTTCACTGGGCCAACGGGTTCGACCCGACGATCTCCTCGGATTCGTCACCAACGTCTCGGGTTCGCAGGTCCATGAAATCACCTGCACCCAGGACGGCTACGTGCTGGCGATAAGAACTTACCCGCGGGTTCACGAGAACGACTCGGTGATCGTGATCATGGAAGACCTTCAGCCCGGCGACGGTTAGACCGCGTCGGCGGCTGCGGACCAGGGAGAACGGGATGAGCATCTGGCGGTGGGCCGACTGGATCGAACCGGTACCCGAACCGCATCGGGTAACGCTTGGAGAGGGTGACACGCCGCTGGTCCATTCGCAGAAGATCGGCCCGGCCGCCGGACTCCCCAACCTCTGGCTGAAGGTCGAATCGGGCAATCCGGCCGGATCGTTCAAGGACCGGTTCGGCGCGGCAGCGATCTCGCACATGCTCGCCAACGGCCAGACCCGTTGCGTGGCCACCTCCAGCGGCAACACCGGCTCGGCCGTCGCGGCTTACTCGGCGGCGGCCGGACTCCGCTGCGAGATCGCCGTCGTCGAAACCGCGCCCACCGGCAAACTTCGACAGATGATGGCCTACGGTGCTCACGTCTACCGCATCCGCGGCTTCGGACTCGATCCGGACCTCTCGTCACGGGCCTTCGCGGTGCTGACGGCCATCGGCGAACAACCCGAAGTCCGCCTGCAGGTCAGCTCCTATATTTACAGCGTGCCGGGGATGACCGGTGTCGAGACAATCAGTTTCGAGCTGGGTGAACAGGCCGAGGCGCAACTGCCGCGGTCGATCGACCACGTCTTCTGCCCGGCCGGCGGCGGCGGTCTCTGCGTGGCAGTAGCGCGGGGATTTGACCGGCTGGTCAGCGAGCAGCGAATTGATCGGTCCCCGGCAATCGAGTGCGTGCAACCGAAGGGAAACGACACGATGGCTTCGGCCCTGCGCGATGGCGCCGAGCAGGCGCGACCGGTTACCTGCACCACGCGGATCAGCGGACTGCAGGTCCCCAACATCAACGACGGTCACCTGGTCGTCGACGAATGTCGCCGAACCGGCGGCAGCGGCCACCTGGTCACCGATGAAGCCGTCTGGGAAACACAACGGCGACTGGCGACCGAGGAAGGTATTTTCACCGAGCCGGCCGGGGCGACCGCATTGGCCGGCTGCCTTGCTGCGGCGGCCGCCGGCCGGATCCAACGCGACGCGGTGATCGTCTGCCTGGTCACCGGCAGCGGATTCAAGGACGAAGCCTCGGTCGACAGGATGTTGGCCGACGTCGAGTGTCCAACGATCAGCGTGGACGACTTGACGGAATAACGCCGCTGCGATCATCCCGATCCCAACGGGTCTCGACAATACGGCACCCCCGATCGTCGCAAACGGCGACCGCGTCTCCTCCCTGCCGCTTGGCCGCCAAGAGTGCCTGGTCGGAGTGTTGCCAGGCGGTATCGCCGGGTTGCCGGGCAGCGATCCCGACACTGACGGTCAACGCGGCCGGAGCGTCGCGCAACGCCGCCTGAATCCGCTCGGCGACCCGGCATCCATCCTGCAACGTCGCGCCCGGCAGTACCAGCGCGAATTCGTCACCACCCCATCGACAGGCCAGGTCATCGGTACGCACCGATCCTTCGAGCACGCCGGCGACACTCCGCAGCGCCTGGTCTCCGGCGGCATGACCAAGCCGATCGTTGATCGACTTCAGCTCGTCCAGGTCCACCAGGGCCAGGACTGTCGGCGAGGCCGAAGAGATCTGCGCGAGGGCCTCTTCGAAGGCTCGCCGATTGGGCAGTCCGGTCAGCGGGTCGGTCCGCGACTCGGCCTGCAGACGCGTCAGATCCTCGACCGCCTCACGTGAGCCGGAGAAGAGGAACCAGCCCAGCGCCAGGCCGACAAGCACGCCGCTGGCGATCAACCCGACAGCCTCCATCACCGCCTCTCCCCGGCGTACTTGATCTCGCAGCCCTTCTGCAGCGTCTCGAAGACCTCGGGCCGCTTCCCGGCCAGCACCGCCCGGATCGCGTCGGCCAGGTAATGGAATTCCACCTTGGCGGCATCGGCGTTGTCGTCGATCGCCCCCATGTAGGCGAGCTTGCGGTTCCTGTCGATCAAGAAGACCTGGGGTGTGCAGGTGGCACCGTAGCGACGGCCCAGTTCCTGCGTTGGATCGATGCAGTAGGGGAAATTGTACTTCGAGAGTGCCGACCGGGCGATCATCTTGTCGAAGCGGTCGGTGGGCGATTGGCCGATGCTGACGGCCACGACCCGCAACCCGCGTTTCTTGAAAGAGGCGGCCAGGGCCTTGAGCCGGCCCTCGTAGGCCCGCGTCATCGGGCAACGATTCGAGAGAAAGACCAGCAGGACCGCCCCGGCGTCCTTGAGATTCCCCAGCGAGTGCCGCTTGCCATCCACGCCCAGCAACCCGCTCCACGGCGGGGCCGGGTCGCCCACGTCCAGTTTCTCGTTGAACTTGCCGGCGTCCAGAACACCAGCCCCGGCCAGCACCACACCAATCAACCACACCCGGACATCACGCCACATCGCCGTCGCTCCCGAACGCCAGGCCATCACGGGGAATCCTCTCCAGAGTATACCGACCTGCCGGCTCCGACGGGATCATCGGCAGCCAACCGCGGCATCGGCCCTGTCGGTACACAAGCGACCATCGAGGGAATAGGCTGTGGATGGTCACCCAGTCCCTCGAATCCGGAGAATCAGCACATGGACCGCGTCCGATCACCGGTTCTCTCGTCGTTTGCCGTCCTCGCTTTCTGCATCGGTTTGTCGCCGATATCGGCTGCGGCCACCGCTGATCGGGCGGACAACGATCGGCCGAATTTCGTGGTGGTCTTCACCGATGACCAGGGCTACCAGGATCTTGGCTGCTTCGGTTCACCCGACATTCTCACGCCCAACCTCGATCGGTTGGCCAGGCAAGGCGCCCGCTTCACCAGCTTCTATTCGGCGCAGGCGGTCTGTTCGGCCTCCCGGGCGGCACTGTTGACCGGCTGCTATCCCAATCGCATTGGGATCCAGGGTGCACTGGGACCCAGGTCACGTAACGGGATTCACGACAACGAGTGGACGATCGCCGAGGTGCTCAAGACCCGCGGCTACGCCACGGCGATCTACGGGAAATGGCACCTCGGTCACCACCCCCAGTTCCTGCCCACACGACACGGATTCGACGATTACTTCGGCCTGCCCTATTCCAACGACATGTGGCCCTTCCATCCCGGGGTCGCTCACCTGCCATTTGCCGAACGGCTGAAACGCTGGCCTCACCTGCCCCTGTTTGACCGCGAAAAGATCGTCAATCCCCGTGTCACCGGCAAGGAACAGGCCCAGTTGACCACCTGGTACACCGAGCGAGCCGTCGGCTTCATCAAGCAGAACAAGGACCGGCCGTTTTTCCTGTACGTGCCGCACTCGATGCCCCATGTTCCGCTCTACGTCAGCAAGAAGTTTGCCGGGAAATCCAAGCGTGGGCTCTACGGCGACGTGATCATGGAAATCGACTGGTCGGTCGGGGAGATCGTCAAGACGCTCAGAGAACACAAGCTGGATCGCCGCACGCTGGTCATCTTCACTTCCGACAACGGTCCCTGGCTGAACTACGGGACTCACTCGGGCCGGGCCTTGCCGTTGCGAGAAGGCAAGGGGACCAGTTGGGACGGTGGCCAGCGCGAGCCCACGGTGATGTGGTGGCCCGGACAGATTCCGACCGGGCATGTCTGCGACGAAGTGGCGGGCACGATCGACATCCTGCCCACCCTGGCCCACCTGGCCGGTGTCGAAAAACTGCCCCAGCCCCACCCGATCGACGGCAAGGATATCTGGCCGTTGATGACCAATGCCAAGGACGCCCGCAGCCCGCACGAGGCCTACTACTTCTACTGGGGTCGGCACCTGCAGGCGATCCGCAGTGGACGCTGGAAACTCCATTTTCCGCACGCCTACCGCTCGTTGGGTGGTCGCAAGGGCGGTAGCGGGGGCAAGCCGGTGCGATACGAGCAGGCCCGCACGAAAACGGCCCTGTTTGACCTGGACAAGGACATCGGCGAAACGACCGACGTGTTGACCGGGCACCCCGAAATCGTGGCCCGGCTGAAGCGACTGGCCGACCAGGCACGAACCGAGTTGGGAGACTCGGCAAGAAAGCTCAAGGGCCGGGGCGTTCGGCCGGCCGGCCAGCTGAAGAAGTAGGACCGACCGACCGCCTAGGCGACGCGTTTGCGGAACGGCCACCAACCCCTGCGAATCGGTCGCGGGTCACGTGCAGACGTCACCAGTTGAAGTTCCGGCAGCAACAACCCGCTGAGTTCCCCGCCGAGGCCGCCGGTGGTATCCAGCAGGTAACGGCGTGCTCCGACATGGACCTCGTGTCGAGGCACGTGGCCGGACGCGATCGGCACCCGACAGCCGCGGGGTCCGGATGTCTCGCCCAGGTCCTTGCGGCACAGCCACGGAGGACGGTGCAGCGAGAAGTCCCGTTGTCGCAGGATCTTCAACTGGGTCTCCAGTGGCATCTCGTCGGGGAGTCCGGCGTGAACACACAGCACCTCGGGATGCTCGACCACCCAGGGCAAAGCGGCCAGCAATTTGGCGTGCGTGGCGGGAATCGCCTGCCTGAGACCGTCGATGTCATGCGGTGAGACCCCGTAGGAAGCGAACGTCGGCTCGCACTGGTATCCACGCGTCCACCGCTGGGGCCACTGGGCCTCCTCGGGTACCGGCAGCAGTCCCAGTGTTGCGGCCATCGCCAGATCGTGGTTCCCACACACGACGGTTGTGCGTGGATGAGAGACGGTCAGTTCGAGCACACGCTCGATCACGCCACGGGAATCCGGACCGCGATCGACCAGGTCACCCAGCAACACGATCCAGCGTTGCTGAAAATCGCTGAGACAAGCCAACCGATCCAGCAGCCGATCGAGGAGTTCCAACTGTCCGTGCACGTCGCCGATCAACGCCACGGGTCCATTGATCCGCGTGGGCAGTGATGGTCCGGCAGGCAATTCATCCCGGGAAGTCGGCATCTGGCAAGGCATCAGCGAGGACTCGAACAATCACGCGGAAAGCCGTCGGGTCGCCCGATCCTATACCCGGCGTCGCGGTTCCAAGGCAAGGTCGGTTTCTAGAACCGATGCCCTTCGCGTGGCCCGTTTTCAGTCCGCGTGAGAATCTCGACTCCCTCCTCGGTCATCAGCAACGTGTGCTCCCACTGTGCCGAGAGTCCCCCGTCGCGGGTGC
>Ga0163108_10002497_pt1 | contig 13300 bp, 12 predicted proteins | sample Fk1155metaG_FD_109644 | JGI IMG/M metagenome (GOLD analysis project Ga0163108, IMG submission 109644) | Marine microbial communities from the Central Pacific Ocean - Fk160115 155m metaG | ecosystem: Environmental > Aquatic > Marine > Oceanic > Photic zone | place: The Central Pacific Ocean...
TTGCAATTTTTTTTGCTTCAATCTTGTCTCCCATTTTTTTTATAACTTCACCTTTTGGACCAATAAATTTTATTCCGTGTTTTTGAACAACATCTGCAAACTTAGGATTTTCCGATAAGAAACCATAACCTGGATGAACAGCTTCGGCTCCGGTAACATCTACAGCAGACATTATTGCCGCGATATTTAGATAACTGTTTTGTGGTTGGTGCGAACCTATACAAATACTTTCGTCAGCTAATCGAACATGCATCGAGTCAGAGTCAACATCCGAATGTACAGCAACTGTTCCGATGCCCCATTCTTTACAGGCTCTTATTACTCTAACTGCAATTTCCCCTCTATTTGCGATTAAGACTTTTTTGAACATTAATTATTTTAAGAGAATCAAGGCTTGCCCAAACTCTACTGCTTGACCATCTTGAACCAAAACTTTCTTAATTTCGCCTTCCGCAGTAGACGGAACATGATTCATTGTTTTCATGGCTTCAACGATCATTACCGTTTGTCCTTTTTTAATTTTTTGCCCAACCTCAACGAATTTTTTTCCTCCAGGTTCAGAAGCCAGGTATGCTGTACCTATTATCGGTGAAATAATTTTTGTTCCGCTTTCTTCTTCTTTTGATTTTGTTAAGCCAGGCTTATGAGCGGTAATGTTGTTATTAGAGGCTAGATTCCTTGCAACTTTTACTTTCTTGCTACCATCTTGATATTCTATCTCTGACAAATTAAATTCATCTAAATAGTCTTTGAGCTCTTTAATTAATTTTTTATCAATTTTCATTATTTATAATTTTCTTAATTCCATTCAGTGCTATAATATAGCCGTCAGTGCCTAATCCGCAAATTATTCCATCTGCGGCCTTGCTAATTAAAGATTTATGCCTGAAATCTTCTCTTTTGTAAATGTTAGTTATATGCAATTCGACTGTTGGTTTTTTTACCGCGAGTAGGGCATCAAGTATAGCTACAGATGTATGTGTGTATCCACCAGCATTAATAATAATGCCTTGGTGATTTTTTCTAGCTTCTTGAATAAAATTAACTATTTCTCCCTCAACATTAGACTGTTTGAATTCGACCTCAAGACCAATTTTTTTGCAATGAAGTTCGCATTTTTTTTTAATGTCGTCTAGCGAGATATTTCCGTATTTTTCTTTTTCCCTTGTTCCAAGTAAATTTAAATTTGGGCCATTAATAACAAGGATTTTTTGATTCATTTTGATATAATAAAATCTAAAAATATCTCAATTATGGCAAAAATACAATTAAATGGAAAAAAAATAAAAATCCACAAGGATTTGAAGGTTAAAGGTCTTATAAAAAAATATAAATTAAATGAAAAAAAGATAGCAATAGAGCTCAATGGTATAATATTACCCAAAAACCATTATGGTAAGAAAAAACTTAAGGACAGTGATAAAATTGAAATTGTTCAATTTATTGGTGGAGGCTAAATGAGAAGGGATGATTTAAAAATTGGAAAGTGTGTTCTCAAGTCTCGTTTAATTGTGGGAACAGGAAAATATAAAAATTTTAAGCAAACAGCGGATGCTGTCAAAGCTTCAGGAGCTGACATGGTCACTGTAGCTGTTAGAAGAGTAAATATTTTAGATAAGAAAAAGCCAGTTCTAATGGATTATTTGGATCCCAAGAAAATTATTTACTTACCAAATACCGCCGGGTGCTTTAATTCTAAAGATGCTCTAAGAACTTTACGTCTAGCTAGAGAAATAGGGGGATGGAAACTTGTGAAACTGGAAGTTCTTGGCGATAAAAAAACTTTATATCCAAACATGGTTGAAACTTTAAAGTCCACAGAAATTTTAGTAAAAGAAGGTTTTAAAGTTATGGTTTATTGTTCCGACGATCCAATAATTGCAAAAAAATTGGAAGACCTAGGCGCTTCCGCAATAATGCCTCTTGCTTCACCAATAGGCTCTGGAAGAGGAATTAGAAATAAATTAAATCTTTCTATAATCATTAGCAATGCTAAAGTTCCCGTGATTGTTGACGCTGGTATAGGGACAGCATCTGATGCTACAATTGCCATGGAACTTGGTTGTGACGGCGTTCTAGTTAACACTGCAATTGCTAAAGCAAAAAATCCAATCATGATGGCTTCTTCCATGAAAGATGCTGTTGTAGCTGGAAGAAAATCTTTTTTGGCAGGAAGAATTAATTTTCAGAATTTTGCGTCGGCAAGTACCCCAGAGGAAGGATTAATTTAATTTTCTCTTTTTTCTTCTTGTCCATAATATCTTACCCAAGGCAGTATTTTTAGTATCCTTTTTGTCTTTAATATTAACAAAGTTACTTTTATTTTTTAAATTTTTCTTTTTTCCATTAATTTCAATTAAACTTTCTATTTTATTAATTACTTTTTTATTCTTATTTAATAATAAGATTTTATATTCAGGAATTATAAGACTCCTGTCGCTATTAATAATTATTTTGAATTTATATTTCTTTTGAAAAAATGTTATTTCATTCATGAAATAAGAATCTAGATAATATTTGACTTTTTCTGGTATGCTTGCTTCAATTATCTTTGTTTTATTTGAAAAGGCTAACATTTCAATTTTTTTAATAATTTTTTGTGCAAAAGATTCCAAAGATAAATTTACTTCCCATTTTACAGAACTTTCCTTTAATCTTTGACGAGTCATTTCCAAAAGACCAAAATTACTTATTCTTCCAATTTGAATTCTCGCTCTATTTAATTTTAACTTTTCTTTAATTTTTCTTTCAACTGTTCTTTTATTATGAAAGTTCATCATATCAATAAAATCTATCACAATCAGTCCAGACAGATCTCTAATTTTAATCTGCCTAGCAATTTCTTCTGCTGCCTCTATATTGGTATTCACCGCAGTTTTTTCTATATTCAATTGTTTAGTAGATTGTCCAGAATTTACATCTATAGCCACCAAGGCTTCTGTCGGGTTTATAACGAGATAGCCACCAGACTTTAGCTTAACAACCGGTTCAAAAATTTTATTTAAGTTTTGTTCTATATCCTCACTATGAAACAAGGGTATTTTTCCTCTATATTTTTTTACATATTTTGAATTTCTTGGCATCAGTTGTTTTATAAAATTTTTAGCCTTTTGATAGCCATCGTTTCCTTCAATATAAATATACTTAGTATTATTATCGTACATATCTCGAAGTGCTCTTTTTATAATATCTCCCTCTTCATGAATCAGCACAGGAGCAGTTGAATTAATAGTCTTACTTCTTATTTCCTCCCAAATTTTTATAGTTCCTTGAAGATCGTTATTTATTTCATTTTTTGATTTTCCAGAACCTGCAGTTCTAACAATGAGACCCATATTTTTTGGGATATCTATTTCACCCAATATTCCTCTAATTTTTTTTCTTTCTTCGTGCTTAAAAATTTTTCTTGATATTCCTCCACCTTTAGCTGTGTTCGGCATTAAGACAATGTACTTACCTGCTAAAGATATAAATGTTGTGAGAGCAGCCCCCTTTTGCCCTCTCTCTTCTTTGATTATTTGTATTAATATAACTTGGCCAGGCTTTATCACTTCCTGGATTCTATATCTTCTTACACCATATCTACTTTTTAGATTCTCTCTAATTTTTTCAGACTGGTCACCCAGAGGTTCCTTTGTTTCCGCTGTATTTTCACCATTATTTTTTGTTTTATCATCATTTTCGTCAACAGATTTGACATCTACTTCGTCACTTTCGGTTTTTTCTTTTAAGTCTTCCCTTATTTTCTCTTCGGCTTTTTTTAGCTCGTCTTTATCCTCGGTAGGTATTTGATAATAGTCTGATTGAATATCGTTAAAAGCCAAAAATCCATGTCTTTCTCTTCCGTAATTAATAAACGCAGCCTGCAAAGAGGGTTCGACTCTACTTACTATTCCTAGGTAAATATTATTTTTTAAACTTAAATTGTTCTTGTTTTCTGATTCGTATTCTTCGATATAAGATTTAGATTTAAGTACAACTCTAGTTTCTTCAGGATGCGAAGCATCGATATATAAATTTTTTTCCATGATAAATGAATTCCGTTCATAAATATTATTTTTGTTAATTCGTTTTTTAGATAATAAACCATTCTCTGTTTATACCGCTTTTTTCTTTAAATTGTAAGTTTATAAATTGGAAAATGCCTTAAGATAGCCAAAATTAAGGATTTATCTTGATTTATAGTATGAGCATCTCAAAAACCTCGGGTTACTTTGCCAAACTTTTTATAAGCATTTTTCTTATCGGTGTTTTTTTATTATTTTCAGCTTTCTGGTATTTTTCTGCTGGACTTCCGGATTATAAAAAATTATCAAACTACGAACCCTCTGTTCTAAGCAGGGTGTATACAGAAAATGGAGAGCTGGTAGCAGAATACGCGATAGAAAAAAGATTATTTATTCCATATGACTCAATACCAGAAAAGGTAATTAACTCATTTCTTTCAGCAGAAGATAAAAATTTTTTTGAGCATCCCGGTGTGGACGCAAAAGGGGTGACAAGGGCAGTTATAAAAAATATTAAAAATATTCTTTCTGACAAGAGGTTAGAGGGCGCATCAACAATTACACAACAAGTAGCGAAGAACTTTTTACTTACAAACGAAGTGTCTTTAAAACGAAAAATCAAGGAGGCTATTCTTGCTTTTAGAATTGAAAGGGCATTTACAAAAAAAAGAATTTTAGAGTTATATTTAAACGAAATCTATCTTGGACAAGGAACATACGGAGTTGCCTCAGCAAGCTTGGAATATTTTGATAAATCGGTTAAAGAGCTTAGCTATGTTGAGTCCGCTCTGCTAGCAGCTTTGCCAAAGGCACCAAGTAAATACAACCCTTTTAAATCACCTGATTTAGCAAAAAAAAGAAGAAATATGGTTTTGAAAAATTTAAAAGCAAATGGTTACATTTCAAGAACTGATTTTAAAAAATTTACCGAGACAGATATAAATCTGAAAAGCAGAAAAGTTTTTTTAATAGAAGAAGCGAAGTCTTACACAGAAGAAGTTAGGAGAATTGTAAAAACAGATTATGGATTTGAAAAACTTTACTCTCAGGGCTTATCAATAAGCACCCCTTTGGATCCAAGTTATCAAATATCTGCACTCAATTCTTTGAGATATGGGATTGAAGAATATGACAAAAGAAAAGGCTGGAGAGGCCCAATTGCCAATATTTTTTTTGATAAAAATTGGGAGGAAATTTTAAAAAAAATTGAACTTGATAAAACTTTAGGATGGAAAGTTGCACAAGTTTTGAATGTTGACACATATACTTCCGAAGTAAAGTTAGTTGACAAAAAAAAGAAAGCCAAAATATTTTTTGAGAATCTGAAATGGACAAAGAAAAAAAACTTTAATGAATTAATAAATGCTGGAGATTTAATTTTTTTAAAAAAAAACAAAAAGGGAAACTGGGATCTAAAACAAATACCTTTGGTTAATGGAGGAATTGTTGTAATGAACCCTCACAACGGTGAAATCAAAGCTTTGGTTGGAGGGTATAGTTATGTGTCCAGTGAATTTAATAGAGCGACACAAGCAAAAAGACAACCAGGATCAGCTTTCAAACCAATAGTTTATGCCGCTGCTTTAGAAAATGGTTATTTACCAAATTCTCTTGTTCTTGACGCACCTTTTGTTAGTGAACAAGGAGCTGGTTTAAAGGATTGGAAACCAGAAAATTATGGAAAAAAATTTTATGGTCCATCTACTTTAAGAAAAGGAATAGAAAAATCTAGAAACCTTATGACTGTTAGAATAGCTCAAAATTTAGGTTTTAAAAAAATCGAATCCATATCTAAAAATTTAGGAGTTTATGATGAGACACCTGAGCTTTTATCCGTTTCTCTAGGCTCAAACGAGACTACTCTCCTAAAACTAACAACTGCCTATTGCACTTTTGCTAACGGAGGCAAAAAAGTTAGCTCCAAGATGATTAAAAGAATACAGGATAGAAGAGGAAAGACAATTTATAATTCAGAAGACAGAACATGTGACGGTTGTGATATTTTTAAAGAAAAAAGCGATTCTCTTCTCAAAATTTTAGATAACAGGCCACAAATTATTAGCGCAGAAACAGCATATCAGGTTACCTCCATGTTAGAAGGGGCTATAAAAAGAGGAACAGGAAAAAAATTAAGAAGTTTAAAAGTTCCTCTTGCAGGAAAAACTGGAACTACAAATGATAATTATGATGCTTGGTTTATAGGGTTTACATCAAATTTAGCGATAGGCGTCTACATTGGTTATGATGATCCAAAATCTTTAGGAAGATATGAGACAGGATCGAAAGTAGCCTTGCCCGTATTCAAAAAGTTTATTGAGACAGCTTTATACAAGGAGGACATAAAACCTTTTAAAATTCCAGAGGGCATTTACTTCTATTCTGTTAATTATGATACAGGGGAAATCTCAGATTTTGCTGACACAAAAGCAATTACGGAAAGTTTTAAGGAAAATAAGCTAGAAAACATAAGATTAAAAAAATTAAATTCTGGAAAGAATCATGGTAAGTTTTTTAAATTTAAAGGATTTTATTAATGAACAATTTTGAAAAAAATTTTCAGTTATCAAAGAACTCTTTGAAGAATATTAGGGGGTATCTTTGATTCACAAAAAGCTGAAGAAAAAATTTTAGAGTTAGACATCGAAATATCAAAAGAATCTTTCTGGAAAGATAAAATTAGATCAAAAAAAATAATCAGAGAGAAGAATTTTATTGAAAGTATAATAAATTTTTATAAAGAGTCAGAAGAAAATCTAAATAATTTAAAAGACCTTAATCAGCTAGCTCTGGACGAAAATGACTCTGAAACTCTAAACGATTGCTCAAAAAAAATATCTTCAATATTAAAAGGAACAAAAATATTTGAAATCAAATGTTTTCTATCCGGCGAGAATGATCATATGGATATTTATATGGAAATTCATGCTGGGGCAGGCGGAACAGAAAGTCAAGATTGGGCCGAAATGTTGAGAAGAATGTATCTAAAGTGGTTTGATAAAAAAAATTTTAAATATCAAATGATAAGCGAACACAAAGGAGACGAGGCGGGAATAAAATCTTCAACGTTGAAAATTGCTGGTGAAAATCTTTATGGTCTGATGAAAAAAGAGTCAGGAGTACATAGGCTTGTTAGAATCTCTCCTTTTGATTCAGGAGCAAGAAGACACACTAGCTTTGCAAGCATTTGGGTTTATCCAAGCATAGATGACTCCATAGATGTGGTTATAGATGATAAAGACCTAAGAATTGATACGTACAGATCAAGTGGTGCTGGCGGCCAACATGTGAACACCACTGATAGTGCGGTAAGAATCACACATTTACCAACAAAGATTGTTGTTCAATGTCAAAACGAAAGATCACAACACAAAAACAAAGAAACATGTTTTAAAATGTTAAGAGCAAGGCTTTACGAACATGAACTAAAAAAGAGAGAAGAAAAAAGCAACAAGGAAGCAAATTCAAAAACAGATATAGGCTGGGGTCATCAAATAAGATCTTATGTTTTACAACCCTATAGGCTTGTAAAGGATTTAAGATATGGTATTGAAGATACAAATCCAGACTCCGTTTTGAATGGCAACATAGATAAATTTATCGAAGGTTCAATTTTTAAAATAAAAAATTAATGAAAAAAGGAATTTTCTCAACACTTTTATTTATTTTATTTCTCTTTTTTGCAGCCATATTCTATTTGAGTTTTTTTGGTTATGAGACAGATAGATTTAATGAACTTATTAAATCGGAAGTTAAAAAATCTGAAAAAAATCTTACCTTAGATTTTGAAAAAATATCGGTTTTATTGGAGATTAAAAAACTCACTATATTCGTAAAGTTCATAAATCCAAAAATTAATTATTTCCAGACTTCAATTCCATTAAGGGCATTGAGAACAGATATTGATTTGGAGCTTTTAGGAGAAAAGAAGCTAGTTGTTAAAAGAATATCGCTAGCAACAGAATATTTAGATTTTGATAAAATAAAACCATTGATTAGCAAAACTCAGCTAAAGGAAGAAAGTTTAAAAAATATAAAAAGCGCAAGATTTCAAATTAAAAATTTAGAATTAGAATTTAATGAGAATTTTGAATTAAAGGAAAATTTTAATATCAGCGGAATTATAAATACTGCAAATATTAAAATTTCAAAAGAATATGAGATTAAGAATTTAATTACTAATTTTTTCTATGAGAAGAACAATCTTTATTTAAATGAAACATCCTGGAGTTTTAATGATTTTCCTGATACAGAAAGAGAGTTTTTTAATGGCGAACTTAGCTTAAAAAAAAGTAAAAAAAATTACGACATTGATTTAAACTTTAAAACAAAACAAATCTCAAGTTTACTTAAAATTCCTGCAATGAATTATTCTTTTTCGAAAGAGAATATTGCATCAGTAAAAACTAAATTTTTACTAAATAAAAATAAAACTATTTTTTTTAAAAATGTATTAATAGAAGATAGAGACAATGAATTTGAAATTAAAAATTTACATTTAGACAAAAATTATAACTTGATTAATTTTCGTGAAATTAAAATTAAGACCTCTATAGATAATAATGTTAACAATGAATTCAAAATTTTAAACAAAAATAGCATTAATATTGAAGGAAAAGTTTTTGATGCAAGCATGCTAATCAAAGAATTGGGTAAAGATAGTAAAAAAAATAAATTTCTCAAAAAAATTTCTAAGGATATAGAAGTAGACTTAAATAAAGTTCTCAAGGGCGCAAAATTTCCAATCAAAAACTTTAGGCTTGTTGGAAAAATTAACAAAGGTGTTTTTGAAAAAATTTCAGCTAAAAGTGATTTTTCAGATAATGAGCATTTGGATATTTCATTAAAAAAACAGGGAAAAACTGATAGAAAAATTTTAGAAGTATATTCAGATATTGCAAAGCCTCTAATAAGCGATTACAAATTTTTTCAAGGTTTGGATGGAGGAAATTTAATATATGTATCAAGTTTTGATAAAAAAAAATCTTCTAATAATCTGACAATAAATAACTTTAAATTAAACGATGCACCGGCTTTGGCAAAACTATTAACTCTTGCCGATCTAAAAGGTTTAACTGACTCTTTAAAAGGAGGAGGAATAAGTTTTGATACCTTATCAATTAAATATGAATCAGATCCATCAACAATGACAATTAATGAGATTTTTATGATTGGCCCATCAATATCTATTCTAATAGAAGGGTATGTAGAAAAGAAAAATGGACTGGTTAGTCTAAGAGGAACATTGGTTCCCGCAAAAACTTTAAATACTCTTGTATCAAAAATTCCAGTGGTAGGCGATATTCTAGTTGGAAAAAAAGTTGGAGAAGGAGTTTTTGGTTTAAGTTTTAAAATTAAAGGTTTGCCTGATGACTTGAAAACAACTGTAAACCCTGTAAAAACTTTGGCACCAAGGTTTATTACGCGAGCAGTTGAGGCCGCAAAAAAAAGAGGGGCTAAACAACGGTAACTTTTATGTGTACTTTTTTACCTATAGATAATTTGATATAATTAGTTCCACAAAAATCTTTCATATTTACAATTTTTTTTTCATCAGAAATAGTTTTGTCATTAATTTTTATACCGTTATTCTTTAAAATTCTTCTAGCATCACTCTTGGACTGAGTCAGTCCATTTTGAAAAACTAATTCTATTATATTTATACCATTCAACATTATTGCTTTTGACACTGTTTTTTCCGGTATACTTTTTCCTATTCCGCCCCTAACGAAGGTTTCTTTTGCAGTGTCAGCGCTTTCTTTTGCTGCTTTAGAGCCATACAATATAGCGGTAGCTTCATTAGCTAATAATATTTTTAATTTATTAATATCACCTTCATCATCAATTTTTCTTGATAATTCATTCAATTCAATTTCGGTAAAATATTTTAAGAATTTTTTAACATCTTCATCCGAAGTATTTCTCCAAAACTGCCAATAATCATAAGGAGAGAATAATTTTTTATCCAGCCAGACTGCACCTTTCTCAGTTTTCCCCATTTTAACTCCAGACGATAAAGTTATGAGAGGAGTAGTAAGTCCAAAAGACTCTTTTTTTAAAATTCTTCTTATTAATTCAACACCATTAACAATATTGCCCCATTGATCTGACCCACCCATTTGTAAAATACAATTATGCTTTTTGAAAAGTTGGTAAAAATCATATGCTTGTAAAATCATATAATTAAACTCCATATAGCTGAGAGACTGTTCTCTGTCCAGTCTGAGCTTCACACTGTCAAAAGTAAGCATTTTATTAATTGTAAAATGTTTTCCAACATCTCTTAAAAAATCAATGTATTTTAATTTTCCTAACCAGCTATAGTTGTCTACAAAAATGGGTTTGGTTTTTTTATTTTTTGCATTTAGAAGTTTTTCAAAAATTTTTTTAATATTTGAAATATTTTTCTTTATATCTTTGTGTTTTAGGATCTGTCTTGTTGAATCTTTTCCCGAGGGGTCCCCAATTAAGGTAGTTCCTCCACCCAGTAAAACTATCGGCTGATGCCCATGCTTTTGAAGAAGTCTTAAAATCATAATTTGCATTAAACTTCCGACATGTAGACTCGAAGCCGTACAATCAAATCCTATGTAGGCCTTTATTGGTTTTTTGTTACTAACTTCATTAAGTTTATTTAAATCAGTACACTGATTCAAAAAACCTCTTGAGGTCATTTCAGATAAAAAGGCATTTTTCATAGAACTTTATGTGTTAAAGCTACTATTATACAAAAATTTATATAAATAAATATAAATATGAACACAGAATATACAGCTTTGGGTTTAATGAGCGGAACATCTGGTGATGGGGTAGATGCCTCAATCATAAGATCTGACGGAAAAAACAAATACGAAGTTATTCTAAATAAGTATTTTGAATATGATAAAAAAATATATGAGGACATCCACGAGTTGAGAAGACATATAAATAACCTTAAAGATTTGAGCAACTTACGAGATAAAATATCTCTATTTGAAAAAAATATTACTTTATTTAATGCTAAAGTTGTTAATAATTTCACCCAAGAGAAAATTGATTTCGTGGGATTTCATGGACAAACTATTTATCACGACTCAAAAGAGAGAGTTTCAAAACAACTGGGAGATGGAAAACTTTTATCAGAACTTACAAAAAAAAAGATAATACATAATTTTAGGCAGAATGATTTAAAAAATGGAGGAGAAGGCGCGCCGCTTACACCAATTTTTCATAAGTTATTAGTAAATCAAAAAAAAATTAACTTACCGGTTACAATTTTAAACATAGGCGGAATCGCAAATGCCACCTTTATAAGCGCTGAAAACAAAATGTCTAGCTCAGATGTTGGGCCGGGAAACTGTTTGATTGATGAATGGGTCAGAATAAATTCTAAAAATAATTATGATAAAGAAGGAAAAATTGCCCAGTCCGGATTGGTAAACAAAATTATTTTGGATCAATCTTTAGACAATTTTTACAATAACAATATCAGCAAAAAAAAATCTTATGATATAAAAGATTTTGATTTATCTTTTGTTAGAGGCTTGTCGTTAAAAGATGGAGCGGCAACATTAACTGAATTTACTGCGCAAGTTCTTTCAAAAAAAATTCTTGATAAAAATGTTTATATTTGTGGTGGGGGTAGAAAAAATAAGTTTTTAACAAAAAGTCTTGAAAAGATAATTAAAAGCAAAGTTAAATTAATCGACGAATTAAGTATCGACGGAGATTTTGTGGAGTCCCAAGCTTTTGCCTATCTTGCTATTAGAGCCTATCTTGGAGAGCCAATTTCTTTTCCTGAAACCACTGGGTGTTCTAAGGCATGTAGTGGCGGGGAAATTATACAAGCTACATAATTTCAGTTTTTTCTTTTATATATTGATTTATTATTTTTCTTAAATCAGTTTCTTTATTTTTAAAAAAGTGATTTGCATTTTTGATTTCGTTAAATTTAACTTCTATACCTTTTTGATTTTTTAGTCTTGAAGATAAGTCATTCATACTTTCTTTTGAAACTAGTTCGTCTTTTTCTCCTGTTATAATTTGACCTGATATCGGACATGGTGCCAAAAAAGTAAAATCATAAACATTTGGTTGTGGAGAGACAGAGATAAATTTTGTGACCTCGGGCCTTCTCATAATTAATTGCATGCAGATTAAAGAACCAAATGAAAATCCTGATACCCAACATTGACCAAAATCCTGATTTTCTCTTTCAATCCAATCTAGAGCAGCCGCAGCATCAGAAAGTTCTCCCTGTCCATTATCAAAAGTTCCATCACTTTTTCCCACGCCTCTGAAATTTAACCTTAAAACCGAAAAATTGTTCTCTAAAAATGAATTAAAAATTTCTAACACAACTCTATTATTCATAGTTCCGGCATATTGAGGATGAGGTTGCAAAACAATTGCTATTGGTGATTTTTGTTTTCGATTTTTAAAATATCTTCCCTCAAGTCTTCCAGCGGGTCCAGGTATAAAAACTTCAACACTTTTTTGCTTCATGATTAGTAATGATAATTAATTTCAAAAAAAATAGATATATAGCACGTTTTAAACCAGCTATTTTTTTTTTATTAAAGTTGACTATTTTACTAGGAATTATTAAATAAGCGCTGTAAATATAGGAAAATATGAAACTAACAACAAAAGGCAGATATGCTGTAATGGCAATGGCTGATTTAGCCTTATATCAAAATGGAAAACCCGTGAGTCTTAACGATATATCGTTGAGACAAAATATTTCACTATCATATCTAGAGCAGCTTTTTTCAAAACTAAAAAACGAAAAACTTGTGAAAAGCGTTCGTGGTCCTTCAGGCGGTTATGTACTAGAAAAAAACCCAAAAGATATAAAGCTCTCAAACATAATTTTTGCAGTTGATGAACAAGTGAGAACTCTAAATTGTAAAAGAGATTCGAAAAAAGGTTGCAACGGTAAGACCACGAAATGTATAACACATAATTTATGGGATGATTTAGAGCAGCACATTAATAATTTTTTTGAAAACGTTAGTTTAAGTGATTTACTAAAACAAAAACAGATAGACATTAACTAAATGAAAAATCAAAATATTAAAACTGAACAAGATTATAAATATGGGTTCACCACAGATATTGAAAGTATACGTGCCCCCAAAGGTTTAAGTGAGGAAACTATAAAATTTATATCTAAAATAAAAAAAGAACCTAAATGGATGCTTGATTGGAGATTAAAGGCTTTTAATAGATTAAAAAATTTGAAAGAGCCTAACTGGCAAAAACCCAAATATCCCAAAATAAATTATCAAGATCTTTATTATTATTCTGCTCCTAAA
>Ga0163108_10002499_pt1 | contig 13297 bp, 13 predicted proteins | sample Fk1155metaG_FD_109644 | JGI IMG/M metagenome (GOLD analysis project Ga0163108, IMG submission 109644) | Marine microbial communities from the Central Pacific Ocean - Fk160115 155m metaG | ecosystem: Environmental > Aquatic > Marine > Oceanic > Photic zone | place: The Central Pacific Ocean...
GATTTTTCTTCAATTTCTTTTTTTCCTATAGCAATTATTATAGGAACTTTAGTATTACTGTGCTCTCTTATTTTATAACCAATTTTTTCATTTCGTATATCAACTTCAACACGAAATCCTGCACTTATTAATTTTTCTTTAACTTCCATAGCATAATTGTCAGTGTCTGAAGTAATAGTGGCTATAGCAATTTGTGTTGGAGCAAGCCATAAAGGAAGATGACCAGCATAATGTTCAATTAATATTCCTGCAAATCTTTCTAAAGAACCAAATAAAGCTCGATGTAGCATAACAGGCGTTTTTTTCTCTCCGTCTTCAGCTACATAAGTAGCTCCCAATCTGTCAGGAAGATTAAGATCAACTTGCAAAGTGCCACATTGCCAATCTCTTCCAATTGCATCTCTTAGTACAAACTCTAGCTTGGGACCATAAAATGCTCCTTCGCCAGGATTCAAAGTATAATTAAGACCTGTTTCTTCCATCGCTTCTTTTAAAGCTACCTCTGCTTTGTCCCAAACTTTATCTTCTCCTACACGTTTTTCAGGACGATCAGAAAATTTAATACTAACATCTGAAAAACCAAAATCTTTGTAAATACTAAGAATAAGATTGCATACAGTTTTACTTTCTTCTGTTATCTGATCTTCAGTACAAAATATATGTGCATCATCTTGGGTAAAAGCACGTACTCTCATTAAACCATGTAGAGCACCAGATGGTTCATATCTATGAACTTTTCCAAATTCAGACATTCGTAAAGGTAAATCTCTATAACTTTTTAAACCTTGTTTATAAATCTCAACAGCGCCAGGACAATTCATCGGTTTAATTGCAAATATTTTTTCTTCTTTTGCATCTGTCGTAAACATATTCTCACCAAACTTTTCCCAATGACCCGATGTTTCCCATAAAGACTTATCAAGTAATTCTGGAGTACTAGTCTCAACATAGTCTGCTCTATCTTGTCTAAGACGCATGTAGTTTATCAGTGATTGAAATAATGACCATCCTTTTGGATGCCAAAAAACTGCACCCGGAGCTTCTTCTTGAAAATGAAATAAATTCATTTCTTTTCCTAGTTTGCGATGATCTCGTTTTTCAGCTTCTTCTATTTGCTGAAGATATTCTGACAATTCTTTTTCATTTCTCCATGCTGTACCGTAAATTCTTGTCAGCATAACATTATTTGAATCACCTCTCCAATAAGCTCCCGCAACCTTCATAAGTTTAAAAGTTTTTCCGATATATTTGGTAGAAGGCATATGAGGTCCTTTACATAAATCTAACCAATCACCTTGCTTATAAATTGATATAGTTTCATCTTCAGGCAAATCCTTAATTAGTTCTGCTTTATATTTTTCGCCTTTCTTAATAAAATAATTTATTGCATCTTTTCTTTGCCAAACTTCGCGAACAAATTTTTCTCCCTTATTAACTATTTCATACATTTTTCTTTCAATTTTTTCTAGATCAGCAGTTGTGAAAGGAGTGTCTCTTGCAAAATCATAATAAAAACCATTCTCAATCGCCGGTCCAATTGTAACCTGTGTATCAGCAAATAAAATTTGCACAGCTTCAGCCATTACATGAGCGCAGTCATGCCTAATAATATCTAAAGCTTCTTGATCATTTTTTTTTATTATTTGAACGCTTGCATCATTTTCAATTTTTCTTGATAGATCAAAAGTTTCACTATTTATTTTTATAGCAATAGATTCTTTTGCTAAGGATTTAGAGATTGTTTCAGCAATTTCAAATCCACTAACCCCTCTTTCAACATTTTTTGAATTGCCATCGGGAAATGTTATAGTAATTGTATCAGTCATAAATAAACATTAGACACTTTTCCAAACTGTGCCCTTTTTTGTATCTTCAATTTCAATTCCCTTTTCTTTAAGTTCATCACGAATTTTATCTGCTAAATCAAAATTTTTGTTGCATCTAGCTTCATTGCGTTCTTTTATCAACCTTTCTATAGTAGTTCCATCAAGTTTTGCTGATTTTCCATAACCGAGCCACTTATCGGGACTGTTTTGAAGGATGCCAATTATTTTACCTACTTCCAATAAATTGTACTTGATCCTACCTCTTATCTTTTTATCAGCACTACTAATTTGATTGCTCAAAACATTTAGTTCAGCAATTACTTTTGGAGTATTAAGATCATCATATAAACCTTCAATAATAGCGTCTTCTATTTGATCATTATCTTTATATGCATCAATATTTTCTAGTTCCCTTAGGTTGCGATAAAAACGATCTAACATTGTACTATTTTGTTTAATAATGTTTCTAGTCCAGTTTAGAGGTTGTCTGTAATGAGCAGAAACTAGTGTTAGTCTTAAAACTTCCCCTTTAAATTCTCTAACCAATTCATTAACAAGTCGAATATTGCCAAGTGATTTTGACATTTTTTCACCCTCTACATTTACAAACCCATTGTGAAACCAATATTTTGCAAAAGATTTTAAGTCATGAGAACTATTATGGGCAGCACAAGTCTGCGCTATTTCGTTTTCATGATGAGGAAAAACTAAATCAGTACCACCACTGTGTATATCGAAAGGAAGTCCCAATGTTTTTTCAGACATTGCAGAACACTCTAAATGCCAGCCAGGTCTCCCAAATCCCCACGGCGATTCCCAACCAGGTTTTGGAGATGGGCTGGGTTTCCATAAAACAAAATCAGTTGGATCTTTTTTATAGGGATTTACTTCTATTCTACTTCCCATTATTTGTTCTTCTCTATTGCGACCAGATAAAGATCCATAATTCTTAAATGCCGGCACATGGAATAATACATGGCCTTCATTTTCATACGCAACATTATTTTGAATCAATAATTTTATTAACCCTATCATTTCACTGATGTGCTCAGTCGCCTTAGGTTGTATGTCAGGTAGATTAACTCCCAATATAGACATGTCTTCATTATAAATTTTTGTAAATCTTGTTGTTAATTCTTTAATTGGAACATTAGTCTCTTCAGAAGCAGCGATAATTTTATCATCAATGTCAGTTATATTAGAGACATAAGTTACCTTAGGATAGATTGTACGAAGAAAGCGAACCAATAAATCATTAACAACTGCCATTCGCGCATTACCAATATGTGCATAGTTGTATACTGTTGGCCCACATGCATATATTCTTATATGATTATTATTAATCGGAATAAATTCCTCCAGCTGGTTCCCAAGCGTATTGTGAAGCTTTAATTTTCCCATAATTAATTAGTTACCTTATATTATACTCATAGATATTTTGAATTTTAAAATTAAAAAAAAGGATTATAAGCTCATTGTAGCAAGGTTTGCCTTTGCTTTCTTCTACAACTGAAAAATCTTTTTGGGCAATTTTTTTTAATACTTCCTATATGTCTTGGCCTAAAAGTTTTTCATCTAGATATTTGAATTTTATCAAGCTCTGGTATTCTTCTTCCATTTGTAAAGCGACAATACCACTGCAACCATCCACGAGGATCTTCTTGCATGATCCAGCCTCATTTTTTCCATTCTTTTAAACTTAAATCATCTCTAATTTGAAAATAATTTAATTGAACATCAAAACTTTTGTTTAACTTGGCTTTTTGGAACCATTCTTTTGGATATTCATTTGTACTATCACCTAGAAACAATAATCAATGGATTTATTACTGAAGAAAGATCAAAAAAAGACAGAAGAAAAGTTATTCTTAAGTTATCTAAAGAATTAATAACTTCATTCGAAGATTTTATTTATTAAGAAATAAGAGTTTTTAAGAATTTATTTGATGAAAGACAACAGGGTTAATTAAGATAAAATATTCACTCCAGTATCACTAGCAAAAAGATATGAGTTATTTGTATTAAAGCCAACTTTTATATTTTGACCTGCATTATAATTTATAGCATCTTCTTCAGGTAGTATCATTTTTAATCTTGTATCATTAATATCTAGATCCAATATTGTAATATCGCCAAGAGGTTCTTTTAAAAATATTTTAGCATTAAAAGTTTCTCCTTTATTTGTTATATTAATATCATTAGGTCGAATACCATATGACAAATTTGTTGAAACAAATTCTTGATTGATATTTTTTCCATCATTAATTCGAACTGAACCAAAAGGTAAATCTATAGTTGTATTATTTATACCATTTATTTTTGCATTAAGAACATTCATTTCAGGAGAGCCAATCATTTTTCCAACATAAATATTTTCTGGATTGTCATAAAGATCATCAGGTGTTCCTTTTTGAACGAATCTACCTTCTTTGATGATAGTGATATTATCACCCATTGTAAGTGCTTCCAATTGATCTGGTGTTGCATACACCATTGTCATGTTTAGATCTCGTTGTAATCTTTTTAATTCTGCTCGCGTATCATGTCTTAATTTAGCATCTAAATTTGCAAGAGGTTCATCTAATAACAATAAAATTGGTTGTTGAATTAAAGCTCTTCCAATTGCAAGTCTTTGTTGTTCGCCTCCAGAGAGAGTATCTGGTTTTCTTTTTAAAGCATGGCTTATTCTGAGCATTTCTGCTGTTTCAGACACTCTTTTATTGATTTCATCTTTTACTATTTTATTTTTTATTAAAGGGTACGCTAAATTTTGTTCAGTAGTTAGGTGAGGGTATAATGCAAATGTTTGAAATATCATTGCCATTCCTCTACCTTGTATTGGTTTGTTAGTATAATTATTATCATTAAACAATACATCGCCACTTTCAGTTTGTTCTAATCCAGCAATACATCGAAGAGTTGTTGTTTTACCTGCAGCACTAGACCCAAATAAAACAGCAAATTCATTTTTTTCAACAGAAAAATTAAAGTTATCTAAAGCAACCAATTTATCATATTTTTTTGTAATATTATTTAATTCTAAGTATGCCATATGAAATTAGTATGTAGCCCTTCCTCCACTTATATCAAACACAGCTCCGGTTGTAAAAGAATTCTCTTCAGAAACCATTGACGCCAACTCATCTACTAAAACAAATTTTTTTCTTGGTATTTTAGATAACATGTAGTTAATATGTTCTTCACTAATTTGATCAAAAATTTTTGTTTTTGCAGTTGCTGGTGTAAGACATCACTATAACAGCTTAACCATATTTAGATACTAATTGATCTAAAGCATTTTTACATTTTTCTGTAGCTGCCCAAGCTTCGGGCCAAAAACATAAGTCAACAGTCCACCAATCATGACCTACATCTTCTTTAGCTAAAATAGGAACAATGGTATCAAAATCTAGAATACCTTCTCCAAACGGAGGGTGGGCACTTGTTTCATCGTTGCCATCAGCATCTTTATGACAAGTATTATCAGAATCAATTAAATGAACATGATTAATACGACCACTAAACTTACTTATAAGTTCTACTTGATCACTTACTACTTCTTTTTCTCCTTCTTGTCTTATTCCATTAACTCCCATCATTTGTCCATGACAAGTATCATACATAAGACCAAAATTTTTATGCTGCAGTTTTTCTAAAACTTTTAAAATATAAGAAGGTTTATTAAATGCAAATCCAGGTTCAAACTCCCAGGTTACATATATCCCTTTGTCTGCTGCATAATTTATACAAGTATCCCAAGTTTTTGTTAGTCTACTGAATAGAGTATCAAAATCAACCTCCGCATGTATTGTTGGAGGTTGTACACAATCAACTCTAACCCCATTAATTCCTAGATCTACGGCGAAATTAACATTAGCCTTAAATTCAGAAATATATTTTGATTGATCATCCGTATTTAGAAGTTGTTCACTCCACAAATCTTGAGCAAAACCAGAAAAGGATAAACCCCAATTATTCATTTTTTCTTTAAGCTCTTCTCGCTGTTCTATTTCTGGATGATTATGCGGATTAGGGTAGCCATTAAAACCGCCTAACTCCAAACCACTAAATTTTAAATCAGCCAAAGTTTTGCCAACTGTATCAAAAGGTATTGGATTTTCACCATACGGTCCTACGTTGTATGCCCAAGTTCCAATAGATGTTCTTTTCATAATTCCTCCTATTTTATTCCTAATATTTTCTTGTTTGCTTCTTTATTATCACCGCTCTTATCTATAAAATCATCAAAAGCTCCTTTTGAAACTGTAATGATATGATCCTGTATGAAAGGAGCTCCTTCTTGAGCACCTTGAACAGAATCTTTTATTGCACATTCCCATTCTAAAACTGCCCAACCAGTAAAACCATAATAAGTTAATTTGGTAAAAATTGATGAAAAATCTACCTGTCCATCACCAAGAGATCTAAATCTACCTGCTCTATCTCTCCAATCAACATAACCTCCATAAACACCATTTCTTCCTGTTGAATTAAATTCTGCATCTTTTACATGAAACATTTTTATACGATCATGATACAAGTCGATGTAATGTAAGTAATCAAGTTGTTGTAAAACAAAGTGACTTGGATCATATAAAAGATTACATCTAGGATGTTCTTTTACCGCATCCAAAAACATTTCCCAAGAAGCTCCATCATGAATATCTTCACTTGCGTGAGCTTCGTAACAAAGATCAACACCGTTTTCTTCATAAACATCCAAGATTGGTGTCCATCTTTTTGATAATTCTTTGAAACCATCTTCGACGAGACCTGGAAGGCGGGGTGGCCAACTATATATGTAAGGCCAAAGTAGTGCACCTGGGAAAGTAACAGATACATCAATTCCAAGATTTCTCGAAGCTTTAGCCGCCATTTTAACTTGATCAACTGCCCATGTTTGTCTTTCTGATGGATTGTTATGAACTTCTGGTGGCGCAAATTGATCAAAACCAATATCATAAGCTGGATGCACTGCAACAAGTTGACCTTGAAGATGAGTAGATAGTTCACTTATCTCTACATTATTATTTTTACATATTCCTTTAAGTTCATCACAATAATCCTTGCTCTCAGAAGCTTTTTTTAAATCAATCATTCTAGAATCCCAAGTGGGTATCTGAACGCCTTTGTAGCCTAAGTTAGCTGCCCACTTTGTAATATTGTCTAAAGTGTCAAAAGGTGCTTTATCTCCAGCAAATTGAGCTAAAAAAATTGCAGGACCTTTTATGGTCATAAATTCCTCCTAATTAAAAATATAAAAACATAATGATACTATTTGATCAAGAAAGCAATTATATAAATAAACTTTATAGATTTAATATAAATTTAATATTGTATTAATCTTAATGAGGGAGAAACATGAAAATCGGATTTAATATGCTGTTATGGACGACTAACTTAGTGGAGGAAGAATTTCACTTGTTAGAAAAAATAAAAAAAGTTGGTTATGATGGTGTAGAAATACCAATTTTTGGTGGAGAAGAAAAAGTAGAGCATTTTCAAAACATTGGTAAAGCTTTAAAAGATAATGATCTTGGATGCACAAGTGTTACAGTGATACCGGATGAATCTAGAAGTCCAATTAGTGAAAATAAAGATTTTAGAAATAATTCATTAGATTATTTTAAATGGGCATTAGATTGTAGTAAAGCTTTAGGAAGTGAAATTTTGGCCGGACCTTTTCATCAACCTTTAGGTGAATTTTCAGGCGAACCTCCAACAATGTTGGAAAAAGAAAGAGCCGCTAAGGTTCATCAGGATGCCGCTGATTATGCTAAAAATTTAAATATAGCATTGTCCCTAGAACCTTTAAACAGGTTTGAGTGCTATATGTTTAATACTGCAGATGATGCATCTAAACATGTGGATATGGTTAATAGAGATAACTTCGGTTATTTGTTTGATACTTTTCATGCAAACATTGAAGAAAAAGATCCTGTAGGTTGCATTATCAAAACAGCAAAAAATATAAATCATATACATATTTCTGAAAATGATAGAGGAACACCGGGGAAGGGCAATATTCCTTGGAAGGAAACCTTCAATGCTATCAAGGAAATACAATGGAATGGATGGTTAACTATAGAAGCTTTTGGCCGTGCTTTACCTGATTTGGCTGCAGCAACTAGAGTGTGGAGAGATTTCTTTCCTAATAAGGAAGAAGTATATGAAGAAGGATATAAATTTATTAAAGAAAATATTAACTAATTTTTTGTCTGACTTCTTATTATAAAAATACCCGATAGGGCAATTATTAAAGCACCAATAATTGTTGGTATATCTGGTATATCATTGTAAAATATGAAACCATAAACAATTGCCCAAAAAATTAAAGTAAAGTGAAAAGGTTGTATTTTACTAGCTGGTGCACGGCCTAATCCAATAATAAGACTATAATGAGCAAATGTCATCATAACTCCGATGATGGGTAATAAAAAGAAAGACAATAATGTCAATGGATGCCAGTAAATAGTCGCAACAATACCAATCGTGACTAAACCAAAAAGAGAAGTATAGAATAATGATGTTTCATCTGAATCAGTTTCAGAAACCTTTTTAGTTACAATTTGATATAGTCCAAAAAAGAATCCAGCACCCAAGGGAAGTAAGGATTTAACACTAAATACATCAAAGCCGGGTCGTAGAATAACAATCACCCCAACAAAGCCAATTAATATTGCAAACCAAATTTTTTTTTCTACAACTTCTTTGAGAAAAAGTATGGATAAGATAACAACAAATATAGGTGCAAGTGCTGCCACGCTATGAACACTTGCTAGAGATAAATATTTAAAGGATGTTACAAAAAATATTGTTTCTATTATTGAAACTACCGACCGTACCAGTTGTAATTTAATTTTTTTTGTTTTCCAAAAATTTGGATTATGTTTTCGTCGTGACTCAATGATAGAAACAATAAACAGAAATAAGTATCGAAAAAAAATAATTTGAAATACTGTATGATTTATAGTTGCATATTTTTGTAATACATCAGATGTAGCAAATAAAAAAAAAGCTAAGATTCCAAAAAAAATTCCTATATTTTCCTTTTTATTAATCAACTAATGATCTAATGTTTTTAATGTTTCATAAAAAGACTTTATAATCATTTGACTTGAAGCAGCACCAGGATCAATGAAACCAATACTTCGTTCACCTAATTTTCTGGAACGTCCTTTTTTTGATCGCATACCTTTTGTAGCTTTCATGGCTATTTCTGATTCTGTAGCAGTTATTTCCATTATTCCAACAATATCATTACTGTTAATGACCGCTTCTTCTATTTTTTTTGCACTAGGCATCCAAACATCTAACATAGTTTTATCTCCTAATTCTGCCTTTCCTCTTTCTTGTATACCTTTTGCAGCAGCAGTAAAAAATAATGAGAGCTCTTTCGCATTGATTTCCATTTTATCTTTTATAGCCGCACCCCCTCTCATAAGAGCAGTTGCATATAATGGACCTGCTGAAGCTCCAACAGCACTTAAAAAACTACTTGCAATTTGCATACATATTTTATCAAAACTCAAATCTGTAGGTAAGGAATTTAATTTACTTTTAATAGCATTCCATCCTATACTCATAGTAACTCCATGATCCCCATCACCTATCGCTCTATCAAGTTCTGAAAAATAATCTTTATTAGCCTCGATATCATCACAAACTTTATTTAACATTTGAATAAATTCTTTAGTGTTAATTGTTTTTTTCATATTAAATTACTCTTTTACAAATCTTTATAAAATTAGAAACTTTCAAACAAGATCTTCCCATAAAAACACCATCAATAAATTTATTATTTGTAAATTCTTCAACATTTTTTTCGTTAACACTACCTCCATACAAAACATCAACTTTTTGATATTTTTGGCTTAATTTTTTTTGACTATACTCTTTAATAAATTGTATTGAATCTTCGCAATAACCAATATTTGCAGCTTTGTTTTTCCCTATCGCCCAATTTGGTTCGTACGCTAAAATAAGCTGATCTTTTTTTTTGAGTAATATATTTTTTAGAAAAATATCTAATTGATTTTTGATAAGTTTTTTTCTAATCGTAAAATTTTTTTCAATTTTTTTTTCACCAATACATATAAGGGGCACCAATTTATATTGTAAAGCTAATTTTATTTTTTTATTAACTAAAGAGAACTGTTCATTAAAATATTTAAATCTTTCAGCATGACCTAACTCAACTAAACTACATCCACACGATTTTATCATTGCTGCTGATATTTCTCCCGTAAAAGCCCCTGATTCTTCCCAATGCATATTTTGTGCACCATATACTATAGGTAGTTTTTTTTTATCTTTTAAAAATAAAGGGAGAGAAGTAAATGAGGGAATAATAAAAAAATTAATTTTTTTTTTTTCAAAAATATATTTATTTTTTTTTAGAGCATTAATATATTTTTTAGTTGTATCCAGATCGTGATTCATTTTCCAACTTGTGCCAATCCATTTCATAATATTTAAACTTTAAACATTGAACATAGAGCTTGTTCTTCTAATAAAGGTTGTAATTCATCATCAAGTTTCATTATTGTAATGGAAGCCCCATTCATCTCTAGAGACGTTACGTATTCTCCAACAAAAGAAGAATGAATTTCTATGGAATTTTTCCCAAGTATTTCATGAACTTTTTTATACATGATGTAAAGTTCCATTAGGGGAGTCGAGCCTAAGCCATTTATCAGCACGGAGACTTTTGACACATTTCCAATTTCTTTTAAAATACTGTTCATTAATTCAACTGTAATTTCATCAGCAGTCTTTAGATCTCCTTTGCGTACACCTGCTTCTCCGTGTATACCAAGGCCAATTTCCATCTCGTTATCTTCTAAAATAAAGCTTGGTTCTAAAGTATGTGGTAATGAGCAAGGAGCTAATGCTACACCCATTGAAAGTGTTTGATCGTTAGCTTTTTCAGCAAGTCTGCATACTTCCTTAATGTCCATACCTTTTTCAGCTGCAGCTCCAGCAATTTTAAAAACATAGAAATCTCCAGCTACACCTCGGCGTTCATTTTTTTGTTCAGTTGGTGCAGAAGCAATATCATCTGTAACAAGAACGGTTTTAACTTCAATACCTTCCATTTGACATATTTCTGCCGCCATATCAAAATTCATAATATCTCCAGCGTAATTCCCATACATATAGACTACGCCTTTCCCCCCACTAATAGCTTTTGTTGCCTCTACAATAGGATCTGGTGAAGGAGAGGAAAAAATATTTCCTATTGCGGCAGCATCAGCCAAACCTTTTCCTACATATCCAACAAAAGCAGGTTCATGTCCTGATCCACCGCCTATTAAAACACCAACTTTATTTTTAATAGGAGCATCTTTGCGTATTACAGCTCTTTTATTCTTATTAGCAAAAGTTAATATATCGCTATGAGCAAGAATAATTCCGTCCACCATTTCATCAACAGCGTTATATGGATCATTAATTATTTTTTTGAAAACCATTTCTATTTAATCTAACAATTTTTTTTTAAAAAATTCAATAAATAATGTATAATCAATTGTGCATGAAATTTCTATTATAATAGGAGCGGATCATTTAGGTCTTCCTCTTAAAAATACTATTAAAGAACATTTGTTAAAGAATAATTACAAAGTTGATGATCTAGGAGTCAATACTGATGATATGGTTGATTATCCTGATATTGGCGAAAAGCTAGCTAAAAAAATTGCTTCTACTACTAGCCATCGCGGAATCTTGTTTTGTGGCACAGGGGCAGGTATGGCCATAGTAGCAAATAAAATACCTGGAGTGAGAGCCGTTTGTATTAATGATCCTTATACAGCGGAAAGAGCAATAGCTAGTAATAATGCACAAGTAGTCACGCTTGGAAGTTTAATTACCGGCCCTGAAGTTGCAAAAAAATTAGTTGATATTTGGTTATCAAATGAATTTCAGCAAGGTCGTTCTGGAACCAAAGTTGATAAGATTAATAAAATAGATAAGTCTGCATAATTTTTTTCAACAACAAAATACATAAAATATCTTTATTGGTTTTTTTTTTAATGGAATAACTCTATTATAGTTGTTGTTTTAAGGGAGGAAAATAATGGCTAAACTTAGATTAGGTATGGTTGGCGGTGGTCAGGGCGCTTTCATTGGAGGTGTTCACAGAATAGCATCGCGAATAGATAATCATTATAATCTTGTAGCGGGATCACTTGCTAGTAATGCAGACATAGCACATATATCGGCAAAAGAATTAGGAATAAATGATGATCGTTCGTATGCAACATTTCAAGATATGGCTGAGAAAGAGTCATTAAGAGAAGATGGAATTGATGTTGTGTCAATTGTTACACCCAATTATTTACACTATCCAATTGCAGAAGCTTTTTTATCAAAAAATATACACGTTATCTGTGACAAACCTCTAACGCACAATTTAGAGGATGCTGAAAAATTTTTAGAAAGTGTAAAAAAATCAAAAGCTTTGTTTGCCTTGACACATAATTACACCGGTTATCCGATGGTTAGACAAGCACGTGAGATGTTTAGAAATGGTGAGATTGGCAATTTAAGAGTTATTCAGGTTGAATATGCTCAAGATTGGTTAACATTACCAATAGAAAATGAAGGTCAAAAACAAGCTTCTTGGCGAACGGATCCCTCAAAAGCTGGAATGGGTGGATCGATCGGAGATATTGGAAGTCATGCCTTTAACTTAGTTGATTTTATAACTGGAGCTAAACTGAATGAGCTGTGTGCTGATATTAGTAGTTTTGTTCCAGGGAGAAAAAATGATGATAATGCTCATGTTCTTCTTCGGTATGAAAATAATGTAAAAGGAATGTTATGGTCCTCTCAAGTAGCTCCAGGAAATGAAAATGCTCTTCGTATTAGAATTTATGGAGATAAAGGTGGGATGGAATGGGAACAAGAAAATCCTAATTATCTAACGTTCGATATTTTTGGTAAAGCAAAAAAAATTATTAGACGTGCAGGAAATGAAACTATTGATATTAGTAATCGAATAACAAGAATACCTCCAGGTCATCCAGAAGGATATTTAGAAGGTTTTGCAAATATATATTCTGATTTTGCTAAACAAATTTTAGCTTTTAAAGATAATCAAAAACCAGAAAAAGATATTTTACTCGTACCTTCAATTGAAGATGGAGTTAAAGGAGTAAAATTTATTACAACTGTGGTTGAGTCAGGTTCCAATGGTGGAAAATGGATAAAAGTTTAATTTTGGGAGGTTATTAATTATGTCAAAAAAATTACGAATAGGAATGATAGGTTATGGTTTTATGGGCAAGGCCCATTCTAATGCTTACCGTCAAGCTTCAAAATTCTTTCCTGATTTACCCTATGAACCTGAATTAAAAGTTTTTTGTGCCAGAAATGAAGATAGAGCAAATCAATTTGCTAACAATTGGGGCTATGATCATGTTGAAACGGATTGGAGAAAAGTTGTTGAAAGTAAGGATGTAGATGTA
>Ga0163108_10002501_pt1 | contig 13288 bp, 11 predicted proteins | sample Fk1155metaG_FD_109644 | JGI IMG/M metagenome (GOLD analysis project Ga0163108, IMG submission 109644) | Marine microbial communities from the Central Pacific Ocean - Fk160115 155m metaG | ecosystem: Environmental > Aquatic > Marine > Oceanic > Photic zone | place: The Central Pacific Ocean...
AATTTTTGAGGAGTTTGCGGATTTTCATCAACATTTAATTTTAATATTTTAAGCTTATCTTTATTTGCCTCTCCTATTTCTTCAAGAATAGGGCCAATTTGCTTACATGGACCACACCATTCAGCCCAAAAATCAACCAATATAGGAAGTTGGGAATTTTTAATTTCTTCATCAAAATTACTGTCAGTTATTATATGTGTGCTCATAAGAACAAAGTAAGCACTTTAAAAATATATTCAAGTCTCAATCATTTTTAAATTCATTAAATGCGTTTATATCCCCAATATGAACAATATTAGAATCTAATATTTTACCTTGCAAATTTTCATTAGCAATGAGTAAATCCCATAATTTATTTATAGAAAAGGAGCTCTCCTCTATTAAGTAAAAAATATTAGGGTTTATTATTTGTAAGCCTGTATAATATAAATGTGGATCATTTTTTTCCCATCTTTTAACCAACCTATCTTCTAGTTTAAAATCACCTGTTGATTTTTTTAAGCCTCTAAAATTAGTATCTTGAGAAAGTAATAACTTGCATGTTTCTATTTCTTGATAATTATGAATAAAATTTAATATGTCTTTTTTATTTTCTTCTTTCCACAAAATATCCGCATTGGTAACTAAAAAATTTTTATCTCCAAAAAAACTTAAAGCATTTTTAATACCACCACCGGTATTTAATAAAGTAGATTCATAAGTTAATTTTATTTCTATATCTGAATAGTATTCTGCAATAAAATTTTTTATTTGATCATGAAGATAATGAATATTTATTACTATTTTTTTACACCCTAAATCTATAAAGAAATCAATGTTATGTCGAAGAAGTTCTTTATTATTTATTTTCAACAAAGGTTTTGGTTTTGTGTAAGTCAATTTTTTCATTCGCTTTCCATACCCAGCAGCCAATATCATTAAATTGAAACTAGTCATCTAACTATTATTGTATCATATAGTTTTGATAATTTTTTATTTTGAAGATGGAATAAACTTTTTTGCAGTCTTTTAAATGTTACATTAAGATACTTAGAGTAATTATTAGTTTTATTTTTTTGATCTAAATTGATCCATCTTCCAATAATTCTTGTTTGTCTTGCTGTATTAAGAAAATAATATTGAATTAGAAAATCCTTAAGAGCTATCTTTTGACTAGTGTTATTGAAAAAATATTCTACTAATTCATCATTATATTTATCTTCAAAATAAATTCTAGGATTTTCAAGAAGAGAAAAAACATCCCATCCAGAAAAACCTATAAATGCATTTTGAAAATCAAGAATTCCACATTTTAAATGGCCATCTCGTTGCGCAAGATACATTAAGTTAGATAATTCAAAATCTTTGTGCACAAAAGAATCCCAGTTAAAATTAAAATTATCAAATTCTGATTTCCAAATATAAAAGAATTCATCAACAACTTCTTTACTAATATTATTGATAGGTAAATAAAAATCAGCAAATTCAGCTATCTCTATTTCAAAAGAAGAAAAATCATACTGCTTTAAAAATTTATTTACTATCGGTTTTTTTGTATTTTGAATTTCTATTAAAGAATTTATAGCATTTATTAAAATCTCTTTTGGATCAATGCTCTTTATTAATTTGTCGTACCGACTGTCACCAAAATCTTCCATAATGATGGTACTTTTATTATCATCAGTATCAAATATTTTAGGAACAGATATATTAATCATAGATAAAAAATTGTTAACTTCTAAAAAAGATAAGTAGTCATTATGATTATATGAAAAATCTACAATAATTTTTCCTTCATTTTTATTTTTAAATCGATAAATTTTTTTATGTGATGCTCCACTTTTTATTTTATAAACATCATTAAATTTAAATTTCATTTTCATCAAAAAATTAAATTGTGTTTTATGTCTCTTTTATTTTTTTCAACAATATTTAAATTTAAAGAATAAAAATTATAATCTTTTAACATATCTAAAATGATTTCAGGCCACTCAATAAAAGTTATAGAATTATTTAATTCTTCAATAATATTTATTTCTGATAATTCACTGCTTTTTGCAATACGATATAAATCGTAGTGATAAATTTCAAAATTATTAACTTCATAAGTTAACAGAATAGGAAAGGATGGACTTTTTATAGAAATTGGTTTTTCTAATTTATTTCTTTTGTAAATTGAGTTAATTAGATTTCTTGCAACTGTAGTCTTGCCTGATCCTAATTCACCAAATAAACAAATAATATCTCCGACTTTTAAATTCAGGGATACATCTTCACAAAAACTTTCTAGACCTTTTAAATCTAAAGTGAGAGTTTCTTCCTGCAAATTTAAAGTAAACTTTTTAGTGAATCCACTAGATCAGTTTTCTCCCAAGTAAAATGCCCCTGATCACTTGGTTCTCTTCCAAAATGTCCATAAGCTGAGGTAGGAACATAAATTGCATTTGTTAGTTTTAAATGTTCTCTTATTCCTCTTGGGCTAAGATCAAATAAATCTTGAACAGATTTTTCAATTTTTTGCTCATCAACTTTATTTGTTCCATTAGTATTTATATAAACTGATAAAGGTTTTGAAACTCCTATTGCATAAGATAATTGAATTGTGCATTGATCAGCAAGATTAGCTGCAACAATATTCTTAGCTAAATATCTAGCTGCATAAGCTGCTGATCTATCAACTTTAGATGGATCTTTACCAGAGAAAGCTCCTCCTCCATGAGGTGCAGCACCGCCATACGTATCAACGATAATTTTTCTACCTGTTAATCCAGAATCACCATCAGGACCACCAATTACAAAATTTCCGGTTGGATTAACATAAAATTCTTCATCTTTAAGACCTTCAAGTAATTCATTTGGTATACATTCATAAACATAAGGTTTAACAATTTCTTTTACATCTGAAGGAGATAATCCTTCTTTGTGTTGTGATGAAATTACTAAGGAGGTAACTTTACTCGGTTTTCCATTTTCATAAAGCATTGTTACTTGACTTTTTGAATCTGGCTCTAAACCAGAAGCAGATCCATCTTTTCTTGCTTGAGCCATTTTATATAAAATTTGATGAGAATAATGAATTGGGGCAGGCATTAAACTCTCTGTATCACAGCAAGCATATCCAAACATAATTCCTTGGTCTCCTGCACCTTCTTCTTTATCACTTCCAGAATCAACTCCCATTGCAATATCTGCTGATTGTTCATGAAGAAAGCTATCAACATCACAATTATGCCAATGAAAACCATCTTGTTCATATCCAATATCCTTAATACAGTCTCTTACTTGAGATATAATTTGATCCTTTGATATTGATGGACCTCTTACTTCACCAGCTAAAACCACTTTGTTAGTAGTAGTAAGTGTTTCACACGCAACCCGAGTTTGTGGATCACCTGATGATAAATAAGTATCAACAACCATATCAGAAATTCTATCGCATACTTTATCGGGATGTCCTTCTGAAACTGATTCACTTGTAAATAAATAAGATCTCATATTTTCCTCCTAGTATCTGTAAGTGTCGTCTTTAAACGGTCCTGCTTTACTAACACCAATATAATCAGCTTGTTTTTCACTAAGCTCAGTTAGTTTTGCCCCAACTTTTTTCAAGTGTAATAAAGCAACCTTTTCATCCAATTTTTTTGGAAGAACATATACTTTGTTTTCATAGTTTTTATAATTATTCCATAGTTCAATTTGAGCAATAACTTGATTAGAAAAAGAAGCACTCATTACAAAGCTTGGGTGTCCTGTGGCATTACCTAGATTGACTAGACGCCCCTCAGATAATAGTAATATTTTTTTTCCATCAGGAAATTCGACTTCTCTTACTTGAGGTTTAATCTCATCAGATTTATAATTTTGTAATGCTTCAGTTTGAATTTCATTATCAAAATGACCAATATTACAAACAATAGCTCTGTCACGCATCTTTCTCATATGATCAAGTGTTATAACATCTAAATTTCCAGTAGCTGTTACAAATATATCTCCGTAAGAACAAGCATCATTCATAGTTACTACTTCATATCCCTCCATAGCAGCTTGTAAAGCATTAATAGGATCAATTTCAGTTACACATACTCTAGCTCCTGCTCCTCTTAAACTTGCTGCAGAACCTTTTCCTACATCACCATATCCTGCTACTACAGCAACTTTACCAGCCATCATAACATCTGTTCCTCTTCTAATACCATCAACTAAACTTTCTTTGCATCCATATAAATTATCGAATTTAGATTTTGTTACTGAGTCGTTTACATTGATAGCAGGAACTTTTAATAAACCTTTTTTTTCCATATCTTTTAAACGATGAACACCAGTTGTAGTTTCTTCTGATAACCCTCTAATATCTTTTAATAATTCAGGGTATTTTTCATGTATAATTTGTGTTGCATCACCACCATCATCTAAAATCATATTAGGTTTCCAGTCATCAGGTCCGGTTAAAGTTTGCTCAATACACCACCAAAATTCTTCATCTGTCATTCCTTTCCAAGCAAATACTGGAATGTTCTTTGATGCTATAGCTGCAGCAGCTTGATCTTGAGTAGAAAAAATATTGCAAGAACTCCATCTTACAGATGCACCTAAGTGCACCAGAGTTTCAATCAATACAGCAGTTTGGATTGTCATATGAAGACATCCTACAATTCTTGCACCATCTAAAGGTTTGCTTCCCCCATATTCCTCTCTAAGAGCCATTAATCCAGGCATTTCTGTCTCTGCTATAGCTATTTCTTTTAAACCCCATGTAGCAAGTTCGATGTCTTTAACTTTATAATCTTGGCTCATATTTCTTCCTATTTATTTATAATTAAAAATTTTATGTAAGTTATGAAAAGTGTCTTACAGGTAAAATAATCAAAAAACAAGCTCCAGGATAATCACTTTTATCAGATTTATCCAAATAAAGTTTTCCATTCATATGTGTTATGATTTCTCTTGCAATAGATAATCCTAGACCTGTATGATTCTTTATGTTGTCTTGTCTATCGCTATAAAATCTTTCAAATACTTTATCTGAGTCATTTAAATTAATCCCTCTACCTTGATCATATACTTTTATGCAAATCATCTTTTGATCTAATTTATTTAATTCTATGAGAATTTTTGATTTTTTTGGAGATAGAGAAATACTATTTTCAATTAAATTAATAAAAACCTGAAATAATTTATTTTTATTTGCCACAACTTCTAAATTCTCCAAATTTTTTTTTAAAACAAATGTAATTTTCTTATTATTATTAGTAAAAATTTGAGGGATTTCTTCGATAAAACTATTTAAATTAATGTATTGGTTTTTTTCTAATTCAATTTCAGCCTTGAGACGTGTAAACTTAGATATATCATTTATTAGCTGATTCATTCTTTTTAAATCATTATGAATATTTTGTATTAATATTTTTTTATTCTCTTTTGACATATTATCTTTGTCTATCAATTCAATTGCAGACTGGAGACTAGTTAAAGGATTTTTTAATTCATGTGATACATCAGCACTGAATTTTTCTAACTGCTCAATTTGAGTTTTTAATCCTATAGACATATTTTGTATTTCCTTTGATAAAACTCCAATTTCATCACTTCTATTTGGATAAATTATTTTTTTTTCATTTATTCTTTCTCTTTCTAAAATTGTTAATCTTGACAATTTTTTAATTGGACTAACTAAACTTTGTGAAAAAATTAATGATAATAAAATCATTATCAATACAAATAAAATAAAAAAACTGAGTATATTTAGAGAAATAATACCTAAATCAGATGTTTCATTTGTAATAGGATAATCAAGAATGATCACACCATATACTTTGTTATTATTAATTATTGGAGCAGTAAGATATTGAAAAATGTTATTTTCTTTATCTTTAATTTTATATTCTATTATATCTTTATTTTTAATACTTTCGGAAACATAAAGTATATCAGCCTTTTTAGGAGATGTTAAATCTTGGAATTTTTTGTTTATTAAATAATTGTGATAATTTGAAAAAAAACCTAAGTATTTTTGACTAAAATATTCCAGTAAATTTAAATTATTATCTTTAAAATCATCTTCCCTAAGTTCTGTTTCTTCAACAAATGACAAGTCATATAAATCAAGTGTATCAACTAATCTAATCCAATCATCATTATATATTTTAATATTTAAATCTGAATTTAAATAATTATTCATTATAAATTCTTGAGTAATTTTTGGTTCAAGAACTGGCTCAGATAAATCAATTTTACTATTTTTTTCTTTTTTACATATTTCAACATTTTCACCTTTACAATTATCATCAAAAAGAGGGACTCTTATAATTGAATTTTTTTCAAGGAAAATCTGAATTGTTTTTAAATTTTGATTTGCATTAATTTGTTTTTTTAAAACAGTTTGATCATTCTGAATAAGATAAATATTAAAAAAAATAAGAAAAATAAACCCAATCAAACTTATAAAAAAGTTTATAGTTAAAATTTGTATTGAAAGCGGTAAATTATATAAAGCTAATTTATTTTTTCTATTCACGCCACGAATAACCCGATCCATATCTTGTACGGATCTGATCGAATGTTGGATCATAAGATTTAAATTTCTTTCTTAATCTTTTAATATGACTATCAATTGTTCTGTCATCAACATAAACACTATCTCCATACATAGCATCCATTAGCTGATTCCTATCTTTTACCACTCCAGGGTATTTTGCAAGTGATTTAATTAGATTATACTCAGCGACTGTTAACTCAATAATTTCATTTTTCCAAAAACATAATTGTTTTAAATCATCTAATTCTAAGTTTCCTTTTTTTAAATTATTTATTGCTTTATCTTCAATTTTATTTGAAGATTTTCTATTTTGATAAATTCTTAAAACAGTTCTAATTCTCTCATTAAGAAGTTTTTGTGAAAAAGGTTTGGTAATATAATCTGCTGCACCCATTCTAAGTCCAATAATTTCATCTTGTTCTTGATCTTTTGAAGTTAAAAAAATTATTGGCATTTCTTTCAAAGAATCATTCTTACTAGATCTAATTTTTGACAAAAGTTCATTTCCGTCCATTTTAGGCATTTTTATATCGAACAAGCCAAGATCGTAATGCTTAGATTCTAAGGCTTGAAGTGCCTCTAATCCATTTTGGAAAACATCAACTTTAAAACCCTCTGATTCTAGTGCGAGAGAAACTGAAGTGCGAATCGAGCTTTCATCATCAACAAGTGCTATATATGTCATAAAGTAATTTACTTAAATTTTATGGCAAATTTAAGTTATATTTATTAATAAAAAAATAATTTGAATTTGATAATTTGTGACTTAGGTTAATAACTTAATATATTAAATTCAATTAGTTGTTTGAATAAATTAATATTAAAATAAATATAAAGTTTGACATCTATATTAATTATATTAATGTTCATGTTTTGTTCTTATTGCGATATTGACCAAATGTTGTATTGTCTTTTTGCATCGGCACTACATATTGTGTTTATTGACAATAAAATTTTAAATAATAGGTAACTTAAAAAAATGGCAGATCACTCACAGGTATCACAAAAAAAAGAAACAAATGAAAGTGTAAATTTATTAAGTTTAAATGTTGTTAGAAGAGATGGTTCAATAAGTCCTTTTAAATCAGACAAAATTTCAGATGCCATTAAAAAAGCATTTCTTGCTCAAACAAAAATAAGAAACAATAAAAACCAAGATAAAGAGCAGGTAAATGGTATACATAAAACTGTATCAGTCTTAACACATAAGGTTGTCTCAGCGCTAACTAGAAGAATCGCTGATGGTGACTTGATTCATATAGAAGATATTCAAGACCAAGTTGAACTTGCATTGATGAGAGATGAACATCATAAAGTTGCTCGAGCTTACGTTTTGTATAGAGAACAACGAGCAGCTTCTAGATATCACACAAAAAAACTTAAGGAACAGGTTGGAGCAAAAGCTTCTTCAATGATGGTAACTAAAAGAGATGGTGAAAAAGAACCTATATCACTTGATAAAATTACAAATAGAGTGTCAGTACTATCTACTGGATTAAGTATTGACCCGATTGTTGTAGTACAAAAGGCAGTACCAGGCTTATACAATGAAATAACTTCAACTGAAATCGATACATATCTTGCAGAAACTGCAGCATCATTAACTGTTGAACATCCGGATTATTCATACTTAGCTGCAAGAATCAAAGCAAATTCATTACATAAAGATACGCCTGGTTTTATAATTTCTACAAAAAATCTTTTTAATGATGGTCTGCTAAGAGAAGATTACTACAATAAAGTAATGGCTAGCGCAGAAGACATAGAATCAATAATTGATTATGATAGGGATTATAATTTTGATTATTTTGCTTTTACAACTTTAGTAAGAGCATATTTATTAAAATTTGAAAATAGAACTATTGAACGTCCACAAGATTTATGGATGAGGGTAGCATTAACAGTCTCTGGAGATAATTTTAATATTGATAAAGTAAAGGAAACTTATGATAACTTATCCAATGGTTATTATACTCATGCAACTCCAACTTTATTCAACAGTGGGTTAAAAATGCAGCAATTATCTTCTTGTTTTTTAATAGGAATGGAAGATGATTCTATTGAGGGTATCTTTAATACAATAAAGGACTGTGCACTTATTTCAAAAACAGCCGGTGGTATAGGAATGCATGCACATAATATCAGAGGTAGTGGTAGTAGAATTAAATCAACAAATGGTAAATCAAATGGATTAATACCATTTCTAAAAATATTCAATGAAACAGCAAAATCTGTAGATCAAGGTGGTGGAAAAAGAAAGGGTTCTTTTGCAGTATACTTAGAACCATGGCATGCTGATATAGAAAAGTTTTTAGAATTAAGAAAGAATACTGGTGCTGAAGAATTTAGAGCAAGAGATCTTTTTTATGCTCTGTGGATACCAGATTTATTTATGCAAAGAGTTGAAGAGGATAAAGATTGGACATTAATGAGTGAACATGAATGCCCAGGGCTTTCTGACAGCTATGGTGAGGAATTTGTTAAGTTGTATGAAAAATATGAAAAAGATATACCTCATTTGGAGAAAATTAATGCAAGAGCCCTGATGTCAAAAATTATTGAAGCACAAATTGAAACTGGACAACCTTATATGCTTTACAAAGACTCAATAAATAATAAATCAAATCAAAAAAATATTGGTGTTATAAAATCATCTAACTTATGTGCTGAAATTGTTGAATATTCTGATAAATCTGAAACATCAGTTTGTAACCTAGCTTCAATCGCTCTACCAAAATTCATAAAAAAATCTAAAAAAACTCAAACAAAAGAATATGACTATAAAGAATTATATAAAACAGCTAAATTAGCTACAAAAAATTTAGATGAAGTTATAGATATTAATTTTTATCCAACTAACAAAACTAAAATATCTAATAGTAAACACAGACCTATTGGGCTTGGTATTCAAGGTCTAGCTGATGTTTTTTTTGAACTAGAAATAGCTTATGATAGTGATAAAGCTAAACAAATAAATAAACTAATATTTGAAACTATCTATTTTGGAGCTTTAGAAGCTTCTCATGAACTTGCTAAAGAAAAAGGAACATATTCAACTTTTAAAGGATCGCCTCTTTCAGAGGGTAAATTTCAGTTTGATTTATGGAATACAAAACCTTCTGAAATGTGGGATTGGGATACACTTAGAGAAAAAATAAAGAAGGATGGAGTTAGAAACTCATTAACAACAGCATGTATGCCTACAGCCTCAACTGGTATAATATTAAGTAATACAGAAACTTTTCAAATACAAACATCTAATATTTATAAAAGACAAACTTTATCTGGTGAATTTCTATTAGTTAATAGACATTTGGTTAAAGCGTTATCAAAAAGAAAAATGTGGGATAAAGAAATGAGAGACAAAATAATTCTTGAAAATGGATCAGTGCAAAATATCCCTGGTTTTCCAAATGATCTGAAAGAAACCTATAAAACTGTTTGGGAAACCTCACAAAAAACTGTTATTGATATGGCCGCAGATAGAGCTCCATTTATAGACCAAACTCAATCAATGAATTTATGGCTTGCTACTCCTACTTTTGGTAAGGTTAATTCTATGCACATGTATGCTTGGAAAAAAGGTCTGAAGACTGGTATGTATTACCTAAGAAGTAGATCAGCAGTTGATGCAGTTAAGGTCACTGTATCTTCAGAAAAAGTAGCTAAAGAAGAATTTATTAAATCACAAGTAACAGAAAATAATGATCCAGAAGAATGTCTAACATGCAGTGCATAAAGGTATAAAATAATGATATCAAAAGGCGTCAAATCAATTTTCCCAATAAAACATCAAGATATTTGGGATAGATACAAACTTCATATCCAAGCATTTTGGACACCTGAAGAAGTTTCTCTTCATGATGATTTAAGAGATTTGGAAACAATAACTGAAGGTGAAAAACATTTTATTAAACATGTATTGGCATACTTTGCAAATTCAGAAGCTATGATAAATGAAAATCTTGCAAGTAGATTTTATAAAGAAATATTAATACCAGAAGCAAGATGTTTTATTTCTATGCAAATGCTTAATGAATCAATTCATGCTGAAATGTATGGTTTACAAATAGAAGCATATGTAAAAGATCAAAAAGAAAAAGATCTTTTATTTGATGCTATTCAAAATGTACCATGTATAAATCATAAAGCTCAATGGGTTTCAAAATGGCTTAATGGCAATCAAAATCTACTAACAAGGCTTATTGGCTTTGGTCTAGTCGAGGGTTTATTTTTTGCAGGTTCATTTTGTGCAATTTATTATTTTAGAAAAAGAGGATTACTTCCTGGTTTAGCTTTATCAAATGACTGGATTGCAAGGGATGAAGGTATGCATTTTAGCTTCTCAGCTCTTATGTATAAAATACTAAGAGATAAATTTAAAAAAAATTTACTAACAGATTCAGATATTTCTGACCTATCTCTGATCCAAAGTGAAGTACCACAATCACAATTTGAAGAAATAGTTAGAGAATCAGTTTCATTTGAAAAAGAGTTTGTAAAAGATGCTTTACCAGTTGACTTAATAGGAATGAATGCGGATCTCATGTGCCAATATATTGAAGCAGTAGCTGATAGAATTGCTGATCTTTTTGAATTTAATAGAGTTTTTAATACAGAAAATCCATTTGATTTTATGCGTGCACTAGATGTTCAAAATGTAACAAATTTCTTTGAAAAAAGAGTTTCAGAATATCAAAGACCAACGGATAGGTCTCTTAGTTTTGATGATACCTTTTAATGAAAGCAGAAATATATTCTAAAAATAATTGTCCATTTTGCGATAAAGCAAAGATGCGATTAGCTAAATATAATCCTCAAATATTTATGCTTGATAAAGATTTTACAAGAAATGAATTTTTTCAAAAATTTCCCAACGCAAGAACTTTTCCTCAAATCATTATTAATAATCAACATATTGGTACATATGATAAACTTGAGAAATGGCTTGCTTTTAATAATCCTGACGAAAATTTTTAAGTAATATTTTTTTTCTTTCTATTATAAACTTTTTTACTTTTAACAGTTCTTTGCTTGTATTTAACACTACGTAACTCTTTAGCAATAGGGTTTTGTTTTTTGTTATTTTTTTTATTCATTTAATGCGATTCACCCCAAGTATTACCAATGCCATATTCCACAGTTAGAGGTACTATAAAGTTTTTATATTGCAAATGTGAATTCTCCATGATTTCTTTTATAATAATTGTAGAATCTGATATATCTTTTTCATTTATCTCGAAAATTAATTCATCATGAACTTGTAGTAACATTTTGGCATTAAGTTTTTTTGCTAATATATTTTTATGTATTTCAATCATTGCAATCTTAATTATATCAGCAGCAGTTCCTTGAATAGGTGCATTAATGGATTGCCTTTCAGAAAAACCTCTAACGGAAAAATTTTTATCATTAATACCTAAAATATTACATTTTCTTCCAAAAATTGTTTCTACATATTGATTTGTTTTTGCAAAACTAATTTGATTATCCATATATTCTTTAATCTTTGGATAACGAGCAAAATATTTTTCAATATATTTTTTTGCTTCACTATTAGTAATAGTTAATTGTTTAGCTAAACCATAAGGACTGATTCCATAAAGAATACCAAAATTAATTGCTTTTGCTTTTCTTCTATGATCTGAGGTTATGTTTTCATTTTTTAAATTAAAGATTTCTTTTGCAGTTGATGCATGAATGTCTATGCCATCAAGAAAAGCTTGTGTAAAATTTTTATCTTTTGAAATTTCTGCAGCCAATCTTAATTCAATCTGAGAATAATCAAAGCTTACAAGTTTATTTTTATTTTCAGAAATAAACGCATTTCTAATTTTTTTTCCTTTTTCTGTTCTAATGGGAATATTCTGAAGATTAGGATCATTTGAACTTAATCTACCTGTAAGTGTATTAGCTATTCCATAAGATGTATGAACTCTTGAATTATTTTTTGTTGCTTGGTTCTGAAGAGAGTCAGTGTAAGTGGATTTTAATTTTGTTAATTCCCTCCATTCTAAAATTAAACTTGCTATTTCGTAACCTTGGTCTGATAAATTAGACAAAGTAGATACATCAGTTGAATAAGTTCCAGATTTTGTTTTTTTGGCACCCTCAAATTTAAGATCAATAAATAAGATTTCACCTAATTGTTTTGGGGACCCTATGTTAAAATCTTTTCCTGCTAATTTATAAATTTTTTTTTCTAATAACAAACTTTCTTTTTCAAAATCGTTTCCAAGCTTAGCAAGATACTTTGTGTCAACTTTTATTCCATTTTTTTCAATTAAAGCTAAAACAAAAATTAAAGGTAAATCAATTTCACTATAAACAAAATTATTTTTTTCATTCTTAACTCTTGCTTGTAAAAAATTAAATAACTTTAACGTAATAAGAGCATCTTCAGCAGCATAATCAAGTGCTTTATCAATTTCTACTAAATCGAATGTAATTTGTTTTTTACCAGACCCAACCAATTCCTTAAATTTAATATTTGAATGATGAAAATGTAAGTATGCCAAATCATCCATATTGTGTTTAGTAACTCCATTGTCTAATGCATATGATAAAAGCATTGTATCAGCGATAGACAACATTTTCACATTATATTTTTCAAGTACCCTCATATCATATTTAATGTTGTGACCAATTTTTAATACAGCAGGATCATTGCATATAATCTTAAGTGCTTTAAAAATTTCTTCTTCACTAATTTGATCAATAATTAGTTTATTATTAGATAAATTTTTATGATTTATTGGAATATAATAAGCTGAA
>Ga0163108_10002504_pt1 | contig 13279 bp, 8 predicted proteins | sample Fk1155metaG_FD_109644 | JGI IMG/M metagenome (GOLD analysis project Ga0163108, IMG submission 109644) | Marine microbial communities from the Central Pacific Ocean - Fk160115 155m metaG | ecosystem: Environmental > Aquatic > Marine > Oceanic > Photic zone | place: The Central Pacific Ocean...
CTAGTTTTGCATCAAAACAAATTAATTTTTTAGGAGCAGATGTTAATTTAATTACTATTATCTGCCTGTTTTTATTTTTGGGAGCAATGGGTAAGTCAGCTCAGTTTTTTTTACATACTTGGCTTCCCGATGCCATGGAAGGGCCAACCCCGGTTTCAGCTTTAATTCATGCAGCAACAATGGTTACCGCCGGTGTGTTTTTGGTAGTAAGATGCTCTCCAATTTTTGAATACTCACAATTTGCACTTAATTTTGTAGCTATAGTCGGGATAACAACAGCATTTTTTGCAGCTACCGTTGCTTTAGTCCAAAATGATATTAAAAGAATAATTGCTTACTCAACTTGTAGCCAACTAGGGTATATGTTTTTTGCAGCAGGAGTTGGTGCTTATCATGTGGCAATTTTTCATTTGTTTACACATGCTTTTTTTAAAGCTTTATTATTTTTAGGTTCAGGGTCAGTTATACATTCGCTAAATGATGAACAGGACATAAGAAACATGGGAGGTTTGTGGAAAAAAATGCCTTATACATGGATCTCAATGTTGGTAGGCACATTGGCTTTAACAGGATTTCCTTTTTTATCAGGCTATTATTCAAAAGATGCAATAATTGAATTTGCTTATTTAAGCGGAACTAATATTGGCTACATTGCTGCAAGTGTTGGGGTTCTAACAGCATTTTTGACGGCCATATATTCGTGGAGACTAATATTCAAAACTTTCCATGGAAAATTTAATAATCAAAAATTGTCTCAATCGGATGTTCATGAGTCAGAAATAGTTATCATCACACCTTTGGTTTTTTTAGTTATAGGCTCAATATTTGCTGGTTTTTTATTTAAAGATTTTTTGATTGGTCATGACTCCATAAATTTCTGGAAAAGTTCGATTTTGTTTTTAAAAAATGTAAATCATTCTCATGTGCCAATCTGGCTGTTATTTTTAACACCATTGATAGTAATTCTGAGCATTCCAACCGCATTTTATCTTTATGTTAAAAACAAAGGAATTTTAGACAGGATAAAGTCAAAAAATCAGAAAATTTATAAGTTTTTATTAAACAAATGGTACTTTGACGAGATTTATGAAAAATTTTTTGTGAAGCCCATAAAGAAACTAGGGACATTTCTTTGGAAATCAGGAGATGAAAAAACAATTGATAAATATGGTCCAGACGGTATTTCTAAAATTATTAAACTAATATCAGATAAAGCTGTAAAATTACAAAGCGGATATATATTTGATTATGCTTTTGTAATGTTGTTGGGATTCTCTCTATTGCTAACTTTTTTTATTATATATAAATGAATTTTCCCATACTATCCTCTATCACTTTTATACCATTAATCGGTGCTTTTTTTATTTTTCTCACGAAAGAAGAAAAAAATGAAAAGAATAAGGGTGCCATTTATGTTTCTATATTCACAAGTTTTGTAAATTTTTTTATTACACTTTTTTTATGGAGCTCTTTTGACAAAACAACTTATGATTTTCAGTTTGTAGAAGAATTTTTTTGGATAAGTGGATTTATAAAATTTAAATTTGGTATAGATGGAATTTCAATTCTATTTATTTTGCTTACAGCATTTATAACACCAATTGCTATAATTTCTTGCATAAATAGCGTTAAGGTAAGGTTAAAAGAATTTTTAATTGCAATACTAGTTTTAGAAACCTTTATGATCGGGGTTTTTTGTTCCCTAGACCTGGTTATCTTTTATCTTTTTTTTGAGGCCGGTTTAATACCAATGTTTTTAATAATAGGAATTTGGGGAGGTCCCAGAAAAGTTTATTCCGCTTTTAAATTTTTTTTATTTACGTTATTGGGCTCAGTTCTGATGCTTGTTGCGGTAATTACTATATACTGGATTACAGGAACAACCGATGTTAACGAAATATATCAAGTAAAAATTCCAACAGAATATCAGTATCTACTCTGGTTAGCCTTTTTTAGTTCTTTTGCAGTTAAATTACCCATGTGGCCTGTTCACACCTGGCTACCTGATGCGCACGTCGAAGCTCCTACGGCAGGATCAGTAATATTAGCAGCAATTTTACTAAAAATGGGCGGATATGGTTTTTTAAGGTTTTCAGTAGGAATGTTTCCAGTGGCTTCCGAATATTTTGTACCATTAGTTTTTACTTTAAGTGTAATAGCAATAATTTACACATCTCTGGTAGCCTTGATGCAGGAGGATATGAAAAAATTAATCGCCTATTCATCTGTTGCACACATGGGTTTTGTTACCTTAGGAATTTTCACTTTTAACAAACAGGGCATCGAAGGAAGCATGATTCAAATGATTAGTCATGGATTAATTTCTGCAGCTCTTTTTTTAAGTGTTGGTGTTCTTTATGACAGAATGCATTCTAGACTAATTAATTCATACGGGGGCATAGCCAATATATTGCCCAAATATTCTTTTATTTTAATGGTTTTTGTCCTTGCAGCTTTGGGACTGCCAGGAACAAGTGGTTTTGTTGGTGAATTTTTAGTTTTAGTAGGGGCGTTCAAGATTAATTTCTTGGTAGCAATACTAGCCAGCACTGGAGTCTTATTATCCGCTGCTTACATGCTTTGGCTTTACAAAAGAGTAGTCTTTGGAAAAATAGAAAAAAATGATTTAAAAAAAATGAAAGATATAAATACTTCAGAATTTGCAATTTTGTTTACTTTGGGAGCTTTAATAATATTTTTTGGTTTTTATCCAGAGCCATTTTTAGAAACCATACATGTCTCTGTTGATAATCTTATAAGTAATTATAATTCTGAAATTAATAAGAACTTTGCTTTTAAATAATTTGATATGATTGAAATAAAATATATAGCACCAGAAATTTTCTTATCAATTTCAATATTTTCCTTATTGTCTATTGGAGTTTTTATTAAAAAAAGTTTTAATATTATTTATAGACTATCAAGTCTAGTAATTTTTCTGCTCCTATTGATCACTTTAAGTGGTAATTTCGAGACCACAAAAATATTTAATGACAGCATTGTGGTAGACAACTTTTCCACATTTATGAAATCCTTAATCTTAGTTTCATCTTTTTTTATTTTAGCAATGTCAAAAAAATATTTAACGGATATTAAAAATGATAAGTTTGAGTACCCAATTATAATTCTTCTGTCTATTTTAGGCATGTTTATAATGGTTGGTGCAAATGATTTGATCGTTTTTTACTTGGGTTTAGAGCTGCAATCTCTAGCTCTTTATATATTAGCAGCGATTGATAGAGACAACTCTAAATCTTCAGAAGCAGGAATAAAATATTTTGTTTTAAGCGCCTTATCCTCTGGCATTTTATTGTACGGATGTTCATTGCTTTATGGCTTCTCTGGTTCAACAAATTTTGAATTGATATTAGCAAACACTGATAGCGTAAACGCCGGGACTATTTTTGCCATGGTATTTATACTTGTTGGATTGGCTTTCAAAGTTTCTGCGGTTCCTTTTCACATGTGGACACCAGATGTTTATGAGGGTGCGCCCACATCAGTAACCAGCTTTTTTTCAGTAGTACCAAAAATTGCCGGATTAGCCGTCTTTATAAAATTTATGTACATACCATTTCACGCAATTATTGATCAGTGGCAATATATTTTGGTTTTTATCTCTATTGCCTCGATGCTTTTAGGAGCGGTAGCGGCAATTGGTCAAAACAATATTAAAAGACTTATTGCTTACAGTTCTATCGGTCACATAGGTTATGCAATCGCTGGAATGGCAGCAGGCACAGAAAATGGTTTTAGAAACACAATTCTTTACATAACTATTTACGCAGTGATGAATATCGGTGCATTTGCATTTATCTTTTCAATGAAAAGGGGGCAAAAGTACATAGAAGAAATTAGCGAGCTTTCAGGAGCGTCTAAGAATCATCCACTGATGTGTTTTGGATTATTGATAATATTATTTTCTTTGGCGGGCATTCCACCATTAGCTGGTTTTTTTGCAAAATTTTATATTTTTATGTCGGTCATAGAAAGTGGAATGTTTGCTTTAGCAGTAATTGGTCTGGTTACAACTGTTGTATCTGCTTTCTATTATATTAGAATTGTAAAGATAATGTATTTTGACGATTCAAAAAAACCTTTTGAAAATTTTAAAGACACAGGTATACAAGGCTCGTTAATTTTGAGCTGTATTTTGCTAATTTCATTTTTTCTTTATCCGTCAATACTAAACGATGTAATTTCTAATATCAGCATTTTCTGATGAAACTTAATTTGATTAAATTAAAAGAAGTAAAGAGCACTAACGATGAGGCTATTAAAATTATAAGATCTAAAAAAAATAAACAAGGAATTATAATTTCCAGTCTCCAAACAAAAGGCAAGGGCACAATGGGTAAAAAATGGATTTCACAGAAAGGAAATTTTTTTGCATCTATATTTTTTGAGTTAAAAAAAAACATGCCTAAACCCAACGAATTTTCTTTGATTAACCCTCTGATTATTAAAAAAACATTAAATGATTATTCGAGATTTGAAGTTAAAATTAAATGGCCCAACGACCTGTTAATCAAAAGCAGAAAAGTATGCGGGATACTACAAGAGCTAATAAAGCTTGATAAGAAAAGCTTTTTAATAATTGGAATAGGAATAAATACTTTAAGATCGCCCAATAATAAAAAATTTAAATCTATATCTTTGTTGGAATGTTCAGATAAAGTAATAAACAATTACCAAATATTAAAAAATTTAAAAAAAAATTATGAATTATCTAATTGGCGATATTGGAAATACAAATATAAAAATTTGTAAAATAAATAGAAAGTTTAAAATAATAAAAACCTATTTGTTTGAAACAAAAAATCCTAGTTTAGAAACCAATCTTAACAGAATATTGAAACAAATAGTAAAAAGGAATACTGGTAAAAAAGTTCTTTTTTCAAGCGTTGTTCCTAAAGTTTACAGCAAGATTTCAAAAATTTTTAAAAGAAAAAACTTAAAAGTTTTTGAGATAAAAAAATTTAATTTAAAAAAAATTATGAAATTTAAAGTAAAAAAATATTCTCAATTGGGATCTGATAGAATAGCTAATGCAGTCGGTGCATACTATAAGCTTGATTCAAATTGTATTGTGATAGATTTTGGAACCGCAACTACTTTTGACGTTATTAAAAAAAAAGCTATTTATGATGGAGGCGTTATAGCTCCAGGGATTAAACTTTCTATTGAAAATTTATTTTCATCTACTGCTCTTTTGCCAATGTTCAAATTAAAAAAATATCCAAAAAATTATGGAAAAAATACCAAAGAAGCTTTGAGTTCTGGGTTTTTCTGGGGTTATGAAGGATTAATAAACAATATCGTTAAAAAAATAATTAAAAAAAATGGTATAAATTTTAAAATAGTATTAACTGGTGGTTATTCTTACCTTTTTAAAAATCATCTGATTAAGAAAGCAAAGATTGAAAATGATATAACTATGCAAGGTATTATAAAAATTTATAAAGATTTTATTAAATGAGCAAAGAAGAATTAATTTTTTGTCCATTAGGCGGTTCAGGAGAAATAGGCATGAATATGAATCTATTTGCTTACGGAAATGAATCAAACCAAAAATGGATTGTTGTTGATACAGGAATTACTTTTGCAGACGATTCTGTTCCTGGTATTGATTTAATATATCCGGACCCTGCTTATATAATTGATAAAAAAAATGATTTATTGGGTATCGTTCTTACCCATGCACACGAGGATCATATCGGTGCCATATCTCATATATGGCCAGAACTAAAATGTAATATATATGCCACGCCTTTCACTGCAGTTTTGATAAAGGAAAAATTTAAAGAAAAAAAAATAGATATTTCAAAAAATCTAAAAATAGTTCAATTAAACGGCAAGATCAAACTCGGTCCTTTTGATATTGAGTTTGTTACTTTGACTCACTCAATTTTAGAACCCAATGGTTTAAGAATAAAAACACCTATCGGAACAATATTGCACACCGGCGATTGGAAAGTGGACCCTAACCCTTTGATTGGAGATAGGATCAATGAGGAAAAATTGAAAGAAATTGGTAATGGAAAAGTTTTAGCAATGATCTGTGATTCAACAAATGTTTTTTCTCCAGGAAGAGCAGGATCAGAAGCCGATGTTAGAGAAAGCCTTCTCAAAATAATGTCTCTTAAGTCTAAAAGAATTATCGTGACATCTTTTGCTTCAAATGTTGCCAGGATGGAGAGTGTTTTTTATTGTGCGGAGAAAATAGGCAGGGAGATTTCTCTAGTAGGACGTTCCATGAACAGAATATATAAAGCTGCGAAACAATGTGGTTATCTAGAAAAAGTAAAAAATCCTGTCGATCCAAGAGATGCAAAAAAAATCTCTAGAGAAAAAATAGTTTACTTGTGCACAGGTAGCCAAGGTGAACCTATGGGTGCTATGAAGAGGATCGTTAAAGGCATACATCCTGATGTTTCAATAGAAAAAGGTGATACAGTTATTTTTTCTTCAAAAATTATCCCAGGAAATGAAAAAAAACTATATTCACTTCACAACGACATTGTCAAACAAGATGTTGAGATAATAAGTGAAGAAACAGATTTTGTTCATGTATCTGGCCATCCAAACAGAGAAGATTTAAAAGATATGTACAAATGGGTTAAGCCAAATTCTATTATACCTGTCCATGGAGAACACAGGCACATGAACGAACATATAAAGTTTGCCAAAGAGATGCAGATTCCACATGCATTAAGAGTTGAGAACGGAGATATAATAAAAATTTTTTCAGATAAAGACCCACAGATAATTGACAAAGCTCCATCCGGGCGCATGTATCTAGATGGAAGCATTGGAGTCGGAGAGAATTCTCAATCGATAAAAGAAAGAAAAAAATTATCTCAAAATGGCTATTTAGAGATTACTTTAATTTTAAACAACAGCGGAAAGCTTAACAAACCTGTAATTTCTTACAAAGGTATTCCAGAAAAAAGCTTTGATGAAGAAATTGTTTTTCAAATGGAAGACGAGATTTTTAATACTTGTCGAACATTTTCAATAAAAAATAAAAAACAAGAGAAAAATTTGATAGAAATACTAAAACAAAACTGCAGAAAAATAATCAAAGACAGAACTGGCAAAAAACCTTTTACTAATATAAACATTGCAAGGTTATAATGTTATTATCAAAATTATTCATTCCCATAACGAAAGATTTGCCAGCTGAAGCAAAAATAAAATCACACCAGCTTATGCTTAGAACTGGAATGATAAGGCAGTCTTCAGCAGGAATCTACTCATGGTTACCTCTAGGTTTTAAAGTTATGAAAAAGATTGAAAAAATTGTGCGTGAAGAACAAAACGATATTGGAGCACAAGAAATGTTGATGCCAACAATACAATCCTCAGATATTTGGAAAGAGAGCGGTAGATATGATGATTATGGCGAAGAAATGTTGAGAATTTCTGATAGGCAAAAAAGAGAAATGCTATATGGGCCCACTAATGAGGAGCAAATTACAGAAATTTTTAGATCATCAGTAAAGTCTTACAAACTATTGCCGCAAATTTTTTATCACATACAGTGGAAATTTAGAGATGAGCTTAGACCAAGATTTGGCGTTATGAGATGTAGAGAATTTTATATGAAAGACGCATACTCTTTTGATTTAACAGAAAACGATGCTGTTTTGTCATACAACAAAATGTTTTATGCTTATTTAAAAACTTTTCAACGTTTGGGTTTAAAATCTATACCAATGAAAGCCGAAACAGGACCGATTGGAGGGGACCTATCACATGAATTTATAATTTTAGCTGATACCGGGGAAAGCAAAATTTTTGCTGATAAAAGAATATTTGATACCCAGATAGAAAAATACAGGAACAACGAGAATTCTTTAAAAAAAATGCGAGAAGACTTTTCAAAATTTTATGCTGTCACTGACGATAAATTTAAAAAAGAAGAATTCGACAAACATGTAAAAAAATCAGATCAGTTGCAAACCAAAGGAATTGAAGTAGGGCATATATTTTATTTTGGAGACAAATATTCGAAACCAATGAAATGTTCTGTGGACAGCAAAGAAGGAAAGAAAACATTTGTTAAAATGGGATCATACGGAATTGGGGTATCTAGACTTGTGGCCGCAATAATAGAGGCAAAATACAACAATGAAAAGATGAAGTGGCCAACATCCGTTTCTCCGTTTGATGTCGTGATAATTCCTTCAATTAATAAAAATGATGACTCCAATATGAAAAAAGCCATCAAAGTTTACGAAGAACTTAAAAATAATGGAGTCGATGTATTACTTGACGATGTAGAAGAAAACATGGCAAACAAATTTAAAAAACATGATCTTATTGGCGTGCCTTTTCAAATTATTATTGGATCAAAATCTCAAAAAGATGAGCTTGAGTTTAAAGAAGTAAATGGTGATTCAAAAATGTTAAGCATAAGCAATATCTTAAAAGAATTAAAAAAATATTTTGTTTAGTACTATTGAAAAATTAATAACGGTTAGAAACTTAAAGCCTAAAAGAAAAGAAGGCTTTTTAAAAGTAATATCTACTTTTTCATTTTTAGGAATAATGCTTGGTGTAGCAATTTTAATTATTGTTATGTCGGTAATGAATGGTTTTAGAGAAGAGCTTACACAAAAAATTTTAGGCTTTAATTCACACATTTCAATAAAACCTTATGACATCAAAATAAGTGATGAATTTTACTATAGTTTGAAAAAAAAATATAAGGATGCAGATATTCTAAGAACTTTTAACGGCGAAGCCGTAGTAATTACGAATGATCTAGCGAAAGGAATTTTAATAAGAGGTATTGACAAGGACGAGGTTCAAAACATGAACTTTTTTAAAAAAAATATAATTGATGGCGGTTTAACAGATTTTGGGAACGGAAAAATAATAATTGGAAAACTGTTAGCTATAGAATTAGGTGTTGTTGTTGGCGACAAAATAAATGTAATGTCATCCTCTTTAGTCGCAACCCCTCTTGGAATAATTCCAAAACAATCTGTGTATACAATTTCAGCAGTTTTTAGTAGCGGCTTACATGAATTTGATAAAAATGTTACTTTTTTTAACCTTTCAGATTCACTCTCTTTTTTTGAAAAAAACAACGATGATATTAATTTAGAATTTTTTTTAGACAATCCGCTTAAAGCAGATGTCTACAAAGATGAAATACAAAAAATAGAATCAAATTTATATGTTTATTCCTGGGCTGATCTCAATAAAACTTTTTTTTCAGCCTTAAAAGTTGAAAGAAATGTTATGTTTTTAATACTGACCCTGATAATTATTGTGGCAGCTTTTAATATTATTTCTGGGCTGACGATACTTATAAAAAATAAAACAAAGGAAATAGCCATACTTAAATCGCTCGGTCTATCAAGAAAATCAATTATAAAATCTTTCTTTTTTACAGGATTTCTAATTGGTTTTTTTGCTACTATTTTTGGAGCGGGATTAGGTATAGTGTTTTCAATTTACATTGAAGAAGTAAGACAGTTTATATCTGCACTAACCAGTTTTGAAATTTTTCCCAAGGATATTTATTTTTTAGATGAAATGCCTAGCAAATTGAGTTTAGGCTCTATAATTTCTATTTCGCTTTTTTCAATACTTGTTACGACACTTGCTTCTTTGTTACCATCTTTATCCGTTACTAAAATTGAAACAATTAAAGCTTTAAAATATGAGTAAAAATTTAATCCAAATCAAAAGACTGAATAAGCAGTTTAAAAACAACAACTCAACCATAAAAGTTTTAAATAATATAAATTTAAATTTGGAAAGCGGAAAACTAGTTGCATTAACAGGAGCATCAGGTTCTGGCAAGTCAACTTTTTTACATTTACTTGCCTTATTAGACAAACCAACAAAAGGAGAAATAGTCTTGTTGGGAAAAAAAACAGAAAATATTTCAGAGGAGCAAAAAAATTTAATGATTAGAAACAATATTTCAATTATTTTTCAAAACAATAATCTATTATCTGATTTTACTTCCTTAGAAAATGTAGCAATCCCATTAATCATTAGAGGTAACGATTATAATTACTCAACTAAAAAAGCAGCAAAGATTTTATCAAGCGTTAATTTGGGCCATAGGCTTAATCATTTTCCGTCAGATTTATCAGGCGGTGAACAACAAAGGGTTGCAATTGCTAGGTCTCTAGCGTCAGACACAAGTATTATTTTGGCAGATGAACCTACAGGGAATTTAGACGAAAAAACCTCAGGCGAGGTATTTTCTTATTTTCTTAAACTGAAAAAGAAAAATAAAACTATTTTAATTGCAACTCATAATAGAGAACTTGCAAGAAAAGCTGATTATACTTTAAGACTGAGCAATGGTAATATAAAAAGAGTTAATGTCTAATGCTCCTAAATATTTTACAAATTTTAAAGTTCATACTCAGTATTCCATTTGTGAAGGGGCAATTAAAATTCCAGATCTTGCAGAGTACTGCAAAACAAACAAAGTTTCAGCAATAGGATTAAGTGATAGTTATAATCTTTGTGGAGCTTTAGAGTTTTCACAAGAGATAAGCAAAATTGGGACTCAACCAATTATTGGCTCCCAAATAAATTTTAAATTTTCTGATACTATTGGAAAAATACCAATTTTTGCTAAAACCGAAGAAGGTTTTAAAAATTTAACCAAGCTATCCTCTAAAAGCTATCTGGATGTTAAGGAAAACGATGACCCACATTGTTTAATCGAAGAATTATTCCAAAACAAGAAAGACCTTATAGTGTTAAGTGGAGGGATCAACTCTCTTTTGTCTGAATTAATAAAAAAGAATAGAACCAAGGAAGTGGAAACCATTATTTCAGAACTTAAAAAGAATTTTCCTGATTTATTTTACTTTGAGATTCAGAGACACAATGATGAAGGGGAAAAAAATTTGGAGGAAGTTTTTTTAAATTTGTCTGGAAAATACAAGCTTCCAATAATAGCCTCAAGGGAGATTTACTACATAAATCAAGATATGCACGAAGCACACGATGCACTTCTTTGCATAGGTGAAAAAACTTATGTAGACGAAAAAAATAGAAAAAGATTTACCGACGAACATTTTTTTAAAAGCTCAGAAGAAATGAAACAAATTTATGATGATTTACCAGAGGCCCTTGAAAACAACTACATATTTCCTTTTAGGTTTAGTTATAAATTAAAAAAATCCGATCCAGTTTTGCCCAGCATAAAAATCGCAAACGGCTCTGACGAAGCACAGGAGCTTTTGAATCAATCTAAAAAAGGTCTTAAAAACAGACTTGAAAATTTTGTATTAAAAAAAAATCAGTCATCTGAAAAATCAAAAATAGAGAAAATTTATTCTAAAAGGTTAATGCACGAAATAAAGATTATAAACGAAATGAAATATGCAGGCTATTTTTTGATTGTTTCAGACTATATAAAATGGGCAAAACAAAACAATATTCCCGTTGGTCCCGGAAGAGGATCGGGAGCTGGTTCCCTAGTGGCTTACTGTCTAGACATTACTGACTTAGATCCAATAGAGTTTGGCTTGATTTTTGAGAGATTTTTAAACCCTGAAAGGATATCTATGCCGGATTTTGATATTGATTTCTGTGAAGAAAAAAGGGATCTCGTTTTTAAGTATTTAAGATCAAAATATAAAAATGGAGTAGCGCACATTATTACTTTCGGAAAACTTAAAGCCAGGATGGCCTTAAGGGATGTCGGAAGAGTTATAGGGCTTCCTTATGGGCATGTTGATAAAATTTGTAAAATGATACCATTTGATCCTTCAAGACCTCTAACTTTAGAAGAGTCTATTGCTAGAGAGCCTCGAATAAAAGAGGAAGAAAAAAACAATCCTAAAGTAAAAAAATTAATTAAACTATCTTTGAAACTCGAAGGTTTAAATAGAAATTTAGCAACTCATGCTGCCGGAGTTGTAATAGCCGGAGAAAAATTATCTGAACAAGTTCCTTTATACAGAGATAAAAGTTCAGATTTGCTTTTGCCTTCCACCCAGTTTGACATGCACTCTTCCGAAAACGTTGGACTAGTAAAATTTGATATTTTGGGATTAAACACCTTAACTGTAATTCATAAGACGATTCAAATGCTTCAAAATAAAAAAATTCATTTGGATATAAGTAAAATTCCTTTAGATGATCCAGAAATATTTAAACTTTTGTCCACAGGAGAAACAACCGGTTTGTTTCAACTAGAAAGTTCAGGGGTAAGACTAACACTAAAACAAATGAAGCCAACTAAATTTGAAGATATAATCGCATTGGTCGCTCTTTATAGACCTGGACCAATGAACAACATTCCAATTTACAACGATTGTAAAAATGGTTTAAAAAAACCAGACTATATTCACGAAAGTTTGGAAAAAATTTTAAAACCAACTTATGGAATAATAATTTATCAAGAACAAGTGATGCAAATAGCTCAAGTTTTAGCCAACTTTACTCCTGGAGAAGCAGATATTTTGAGAAAGGCGATGGGGAAAAAGAAGAGAAAGGAACTTGAGAAACAAGAGGAAAAATTTATTAATGGAGCTATAAATAATGGTATTAAAAAAGACATTGCATCTTTTATTTTTCAAAAAATAAAACCATTCGCGGAATACGGTTTTAACAAAAGCCACGCAGCAGCTTATGCTTTAATTGCTTATCAAACTGCATATTTAAAACATTATTATAAAGAAGATTTTATTGCCGCAACCATGTCAACAGAACTTTCAAACACTGACAAGCTAAGAGAATTTGTTCAAGAATTAAAGAGGCTTAACATAGAAATTATAAGACCAAGCATAAACAAATGTTATGGAGATTTTAAAGCTGAAAAAAATAAAATTTATTATGCCTTATCTGGAATTAAAAGCGTTGGTTATGAAGCTATATCAAACATTGTTAAAGAAAGAGAGAAAAACGGACAATTTAAATCTTTGGAAGATTTTATTAAAAGAGTAAATCCAAAAAATGTTAATAAATTGCAATTGGAAGGATTGGTAAAAGGAGGTGCATTCGATGAACTGTACAAGGATAGAGGTACATTGTTTAATTCAATTACAAAACTAATTCAAACCAACAAAAGTCTTTGGGAAGAAAAAAACAGTATGCAAAACAATCTTTTTCAAGGCAATTCTGATAGAAATATTGAAATTCTTAATTTGCAAAAAAGTAAAGCCTGGACAGATAGTGAAATTTTAACGAATGAATTTTCTTCAATAGGATTTTATATGTCCGATCACCCACTGAAAGTTTATGAAAAATATTTCAAAGAATCAAAAATTGTTTCTTTTGCTGAATTTAC